>Ga0207641_10000132_pt1 | contig 109247 bp, 95 predicted proteins | sample KBSSwiS62_FD_184306 | JGI IMG/M metagenome (GOLD analysis project Ga0207641, IMG submission 184306) | Switchgrass rhizosphere microbial communities from Kellogg Biological Station, Michigan, USA - KBS Switchgrass S6-2 (SPAdes) (version 2) | ecosystem: Host-associated > Plants > Roots >...
CGTTTCCAACCCTTAAAAACAGCCCTTTATCATTTGCAAAGAAGCTATTTCCCCGGATACTATCTTTCCGCAAATTTTCGGGCAGCCCTTTGCTGATGTCCTGCCAGGTTTGTCCGCCATCTGTAGACTTAAAAACGATGTTTACAAGCCCTGATTTATTTCTAATTATTTTGGCCGCATCCTTTTCTTTTAGCACAAAAGAATTTAATAGAAATAATACCAGGAGGATAGCCGGGACAAACACAAATAATCTTTTCATTTTTTTAAATTTAGCCTAAAGCATATTGATTAATAATTAGCGGAAAGCCGCAGGCAGGGCAGTACATATGAAGGTGCGACAAACAAGCACCAGGAACAAAACAGATACGTGTGCGTATTTCATAATTTATTTACTCAGCAACCCCCTTTGCCTGGCGCATGTTTATAAATTATTTTACTATCCCGTTCTGCATATTCGACCGATACTATTGGGTATGCATACTTGGGCGCGTACGATACGTAATGGCTTCTTATAATTATTTTGTCGTTCACTTTCAGGCTATGCAATTGCTCAAGTTGAGACTTTTCCGGCTCAAATGTTACAATGTAATCGACACCATCAATCCTGGCCATTACACCGAACCCCAATCTTGACCCTGGCGGAAGAGAAAGAGAGGTTATAACAGCCTCCATATCGGTAAAAGCACTTATATGGTTCCTTATGTTAGCAGCACCGGCATACACTTTTTTACCTGCGGGAGACGCTTCCCATTTTTTGAACCTTACACCTTCAGGGGTAGCCTCCCATTTTTTCAGTTCGGCTTCCCTTTCAGCAGCAGAGAGTGGCTTTGGGGTTGATTTTTTAGAAGTTTCATTTTTGATTTCGCGATTAGCAAATACTAGTCCGCTTACCACAACCAGCGGTAAGATCAGCGCATAAATAACTTTTTTCATATTTTTTACAGGTTTAATTAACATAGATTTATCTCCTTATTAATCGGATCCGTTTAATGCATTTTTTTTATTTTTCATATCCTTTTAAAGTTGGTGCAACAAAAATACTTTGATGTATTTCAGCCTGAGAAATCTGGATTGTAAATAAAAATGTAACCTTTGTAAATAAATTGTAAATGGTATGCTTGACAGCCGAAATTTATTTTCCGGGAGACGCAAGTACCTGTGGGGAGTGATATTGCTCTCGTTTATCTCTGTGATCTGCGCGGCATTCAGTATGGCCGGCGGTGACAACTTTGATATCGCCAGGAGGGAAGTTTTGCTTCGGAGGATAGGAGATGAACTACTCACACAGTCGGGCGACAGTAAATCAAGGGTACTTCCGGTAAAAAAGATCGCCGAAAATGAATACCAGATCAGCTTTGAGAATACACTTACTTTTCAACCGGACTCGCTGGTGAATACTACCCGGCGTTTGTTGGCCAAAGACCCTCTCGCCCGTGATTATGTAGTTAACGTTCTGAACTGTGGCAACTCCAGTGTAGCCTATGGATACGCTATATCCAACAATAAAAAAGATGATATTGTAGCTTGCAGAGGAAGAGTGCAACCCAAAGGATGTTATATGGTCAACATTAAATTTAAACCAACGGGTATAACTACAGCAAAGAATGGATATTTTTTGGGCGCCCTGTTATTTGCAGCATTTGCTGGATTTATTTTTTTGAGATCTGTTAAGCCGCGGAGGACTATAGCTGACAGTGCCTTACCTGAAAGTCAGCCTGCTGATATGTTTACGCTGGGGGCAATGTCGTTCGACGCAGCAACCCGTAAACTCATGATGAATGGAACGACCATAGACCTGACCAAAACTGAAACCCGTGTACTGCGTATTTTCGCGTTATCTCCTAACGAGACTATAGAGCGAAGCCGGTTACAAAAAGAGATCTGGGAGGATGAAGGCGTTATAGTAGGCCGCAGCCTGGATATGTTTATATCAAAACTCAGAAAAAAACTGGAACTTGATCCTACTATCAAAATTGCTGTTATACGCGGCAAAGGATATAAGCTTGAAATCAGCGCTTAACTGTGTCTGGTTAGGAATAAATTTGTTTTTGATTTTCAATTAACCTGAACCGCACTTAAAGTAGCAGTTTAAGCTGCATTTTGCTGCCTGGATAACAAAAAAAATCCCTGCCGTTTCCGCGGAGCAAACAACCTTTCGCGATTTGCCGGGATTGCCGCCACAGTGGAAACCTTCATCATTTATCAACCATATTGATAAGATGATCGGGATTTTTATATCCTGCTCATTGTCAAATTTCGATTTTTACTATCTGGCATAATTAACGCTACTTGTAATCAGCCCCTTTAAGTAATGGAGCTATTTCATATTTAGCGTTCCATTCTTTTATGTTTTCTAAAATTGGCAAAAAAGCCAGGCCTTTTTCAGACAACTTATATTCTACCCTTGGTGGTAGTTCCTTATAAGCCCATCTTTCCAATAACCCATCTTCTTCCAATTCTTTTAACTGTTCGGTCAGTACTTTCCTTGAAATGTGTGGGATAATGGCATCCAGCTGGCCAAAACGAATAGTGCGGGTGCCAATGACATTTATAATTATTGGTTTCCATTTATTGCCAATCGTGCCAATAGCCCTCGTAAACGGGCAATTCGAATTGCAAAAGTTGTCGTCTCTCATACTCTTAAAAATTTGTAGTTACCCAATAGTAACCAGTAGATACTGTAATAGTTACAAATATAGACTATCAAAGGTAACTTTGTGAAACAAATATAAAAATGAATATCAAATGAGTAAACTGAAGAACAAAGTAGCAGTGATTACAGGTGGTAATAGTGGCATCGGGTTTGGCATAGCCCAGGCATTTAATAATGAAGGTGCTAAAGGAGTTATTGTTGGCAGAAACCATGAAACTTTAGATAGCGCGGTGGCTCAACTGGGAGATAATTTTATAGCCATAAATGCCGATGTAACCATTCTTGCTGACCTGGAAAGGGTGTTTAAAGAAACATCTGAAAAATATGGTAGAGTAGATGTGGTTGTAGCCAATGCGGGTGCAGGTGCTGCAGGAACGGTAGCAACCATTGACGAAGCAGGCTATGACAAGACAATGGATGTAAACCTGAAAAGTGTTTATTTCACTGTTCAGAAAGCACTGCCCTATATAAATGATGGCGGATCTATTATTCTGATAGGGTCAAACGCTGCACATAGGGCATATGCGAATTTTACGCTTTATGGCGCTTCAAAAGCAGCTGTTATTTATTTTGCAAAAGGGTTTTCAAGCGACCTTTTAGATAGAAAAATCAGGGTAAATGTAATAACACCAGGCACAACAGATACTCCGGCATTTGAAAAGTTTATTCCCGCAGAACAAATTGAAGCTGTAAAAACACAATTCGCAAGTGTAATGCCGACAGGAAGGATTGGGCAACCATCTGACATTGGTCAAACAGCAGTCTTCCTGGCTTCTGATGATTCCTCGTTTATGCTTGGTGCAGAACTTCTTGTTGATGGTGGCATGACTTATTTGGCTAAGTAATCGAACCCACGCCGGCAGGGGTTTAAACCCATGCCATTAAATAATCAAAAAAAAAATCAAAATGAGTAAACTAGAAAACAAAGTTGCGATAATAACAGGCGCATCAAAAGGAATAGGAGCATCTATTGCAAAACACTTTGCCGCGGAAGGCGCAAAAGTTGTGGTGAATTATGCCTCAAGCAAAGAAGGAGCGGACAGCGTGGTTAAAGAGATAACCGACAATGGAGGCATAGCCATTCCGGTACAGGCCGATGTATCTAAAGAAGCTGATGTAACCAGGCTGTTTGCAGAAGCAAAGAAGGCTTTCGGTACGTTGGATATTCTGGTAAACAACGCAGTTTTTCAGCAATACTTACCTATTGAACAGGTATCGGCAGCAACTTTTCACCAGCATTTCGACGTGAATGTTTTGGGCCCGGTACTTACCATCCAGGCAGCTTTGAAACTGTTTAGTGATAAGGGCGGCAGTATCATCAATATCAGTTCAGGAGCAAGCAAAATGCCGATGGCGGGGGTCTCGTTATATTCTTCAACTAAAGCTGCATTGGATGCAATAACGATTTCTTTGTCGAAAGAACTGGGTGCAAAGAACATTCGTGTCAATTCTGTTTTGCCTGGCGCTACGGAAACAGAAGGTGCACATAATGCGGGCGTCATTACTGGCAGTGAGACTGAAAAAATGTTTATTGCAAATACACCGCTTGGTCGCCGGGGCCGGCCAGAAGATATTGCGAAAGCTGTAGTATTTCTTGCTTCCGGTGATGCAGCGTGGATTACGGGTGAGCAAATTTCAGTTTCGGGGGGTATGTATGGTTTTTAAACGGTGGTTTACCAGCTACTCACTAAAATAGTCGTTACCACATTGCGCAGGTTTATAATTCAGGCCATCAAATAATTAGAAAAAAATCAAAATGAGTAAATCCCAAAACAAAGCAGGGAGCTACGCAATTATTGGCTTTGGCAAAATTGGCCAAGCCCTGGCAAAGGCGTTTGCCCGCAGCGGCATAGAACTATCCGTTGCAACCACGCGTCCTCCGGAAAGTTTTGCACCCGATGCGGCCGCGATCGGACCCGGGATCATTCCTGCAACACTTGCGGAAGCCGTCAAAGCGGACGTTATCTTTTTGGCTGTACGTTTTCAATCGCACGCGGATGTAGCGAAGGCCCTGCCCAACTGGCAGGGGAAGACCATCGTAGATGTGACCAATGCCTACGGCGTGCCGCTTGAGCAACTGGGTGGGCAGCCCTCCGCAAAGCTAGTCGCACAAGCTTTTACCGGCGGGAAACTGGTTAAGGGCTTTAACCATTTAGGCGCTGCCATTCTTGCGCAGGATCCGGCCAAACATGGTGGCAGAAGAGTAGTGTTTTTGGCGGGCGACGATGACGGTGCAGCAACGGAAATTGGTGAGCTTGCGAAAAATCTTGGTTTTTCACCAATCAACCTTGGCAGGCTTTCGGAAGGCGGACTGCTTGTGCAGGCGCACGGAAATAGCTGGGGTAAACTGATCTTTCAGGATTTAATCAAGTTAGAATGACTAATCGTTATCGCAAATTTCAATCCGATCCTGCCGATTCTGCAAAGGGGGCAACAATGCCGGCCTGGTAACCCTGCATACAACCGCTGGTTGGTTCAAACCATTCTTCGTAGCATTAGTTTGACCATCTTGATGCATGTTTTCTAAAATTGAGAAATGCTATTGGTGGTTATAGTCCGCTCTTGCTGGTCAACGTTGCCGCCTTGTCGATTACTTTAAAAGAAAGAAGTAGGGAGACGCTAAAAGTGTCAGACAAGCAATCAGCCCGCTTTGTCGCCTTTATGTTGTTCCCAGACTTTTGTAAAAGCGGTACCATAATACAATATCATGGCAGAATAAAACATAAACAGTAGCAGCAACACTATTGAAGCGGAAGCTCCATAAATATTATTGATGTTATTGTAGTTGAGTAACAGGTGTAAAATAATTTTTCCAAGGGCAAACAGCACGCTGGTAAATAAAGCGCCTGTCCAGGCAATGCTCCATTTTGGCCGGCTGTCGTTGAGATACCTGAGGATAATCAGGAACCAAATTGCGGTGATGAGTGTAGAAATGATGAAAGATAATACCTGGTTGAAAGTGCCGGACAAAGAAGGGAATATCTTAACGAAATAATTTCCAATAAACACCTGCACGGTTTCAATAAAAGCGCCGATTGAAAATAACAGGCCAGTTACGAATATTACTACCAGCGATAGCGATCTTGATTGCAGGCTTGCAATTACTTTTTTTTGGGGGGCCTGTTTGTGAACTCCCCATATTTGGTTAATAGAACTCTTTATAATTTTGAACACCGTTGTGGCGACAAAAAGCAAAAAAATAAATCCAAACGCGGTGGCCACCCAATTGTAGGATAATTTTTTAACAGCCCGGATAACGGAAACTATTTGCCGCACTGCTTCCTTTCCAAAAATATCAGACAGGCTAACAAACAATTCATGCCTGATAGTTTGCGGATCGATAAATAAACTGAAAAACTGTACCAGTATAATGAGAATAGGAGGTAAGGCAAACATGGTAAAAAAAGCAGTTGCACCGGCCATTTTTAAAGGGTCGTTTTCAAGAAAGAGCTTCAATGCATCCTTTAGAACGATACCAATCAATTTAAGTGAATTGCCCATAAAGTCTGTTTGAAAGCCATTTAAGAACTGTCGTACTAAAAAGGAAGGAACATACAAGTGACTTGTAGTTCAGGCAGAATGTCCATGCAAAATTATAATCTGTTTGCATCAAAGACAAACGTTCAGTCTTTCCATTACTTCTCTATTTCGGCTTTGTTGACCCATAGAAGCCAATAAATTCTTTCTTCAATCCCGTTTTATCCAGTTATTAATGGAATATTCAAAACTACCCGGCGCCTTTGCATCGAAATATTATCAAATGATAATAAACTTTTCTTTTGATCTAAATAACTTAGCCTGGGTACAAATCTCAAGGGGTTGCTTCCCTGATAACCAAAAAAAGTATAAATCAAAGCGTAAACAAAAATTAGAAAATTGATTTTTTTTTAAACTGATTGAGCAAAGCAAATGTTCTAAACATTTGAAATCAAGCTGGTTGAAGAGAGTCATTTTATTAAGTGGTCTCGTCAGGAATCGAACCTTATTTAATGAAAATTGATTAAATATCATACCAAAGGCTGAAACACTCTATTTACAGGACTTTGGTAGTATCGGTTTTAATGAAGAATCCAAAAGAATACAAAAAAAAGGGACAACTAATCGGTCAACTATCAGATTAATTCATATATTTACGGTGAAATAAAACCCACCGCATTGCCTACCGTAAATTTTTATCTGAAGAAGGCCGACGGACAACCACCGCGCTCCCTGATCTTCTTACAGTGCAAATACAGCAGCAACAGACTGGTTTATTCCTTCGGTCAAAAAGTTAACCCCGGTAAATGGAACGGAAAGATGAAGGGAGCAAAAAAAGTGTTTGTTGGCGGCAATTGGGATTATGACAAACAGCGCGTGAAAAGCAATAAGGAGACAACGGCAGACGGCAAATATTCGCTGAATGATTTACTGGATAAACTGGAAAGGGCGCTAAATAAAGGCTATAATACCGAAATAGCGAATGGGGTGCCCGCCATGGCAACGTTAAGACATTACCTGGACGCTGTTGTATACCAAAATGCAGAGGAAACAAATAAGCCCACAATATTCAATTTATTTGATCGCTTTATTTCCGGCGAAATTAAAAACAAGGGTAAGGAAAAAAGCAAAAACACCCTCAAAACCTACTCCACTACAAAAGATCACCTGGCAAACTTTGCTGCAGCAGCAAAATACAAAGTAACATTTGATAGTATCAATCTTGATTTTTTTTATAAATACACGTCCTATTTAAAGGGCCTCGGGTTGATGCAAAATTCAATTGGCAAAAATATCACCATTATTAAAACGGTAATGGGTGAAGCGGTTGACCTCGGTTATACTGAAAACATGCAGTTCAGGCATAAGAAATTCACCATTGCTGATGAAGAATCAGATTCGGTATATCTGACTGAAAAAGAAGTCCTGGCTATTTATAAACATGACTTTTCAAAAAATATCAAGCTTGACCAGGTGCGGGACCTGTTTGTTGTGGGATGCTTCACGGGTCTTCGGTATTCTGACTATTCAAATATTCGCCCCGACAACATTGTGACAACAGATGGCGAATTGTTCATAAAGATGATCACCCAGAAAACAAAGGAACTGGTTATCATCCCATGCAATCCGGTAGTTTTGAACATATTCAAGAAATATGAAAAGAATGAAAACCGGTTACCGAAATCTATATCCTCTCAAAAATTCAATGATTACGTAAAGGACGTGTGTGAGGCGGCCGGTTTAAAGGAAAAGGGTCGGTTATCATCTGAACCCAGTAAGATGTTGTATGAATGCATCTCCAGCCACACAGCGAGGCGCTCCTTTGCCACGAATCTTTATCTGGAAGGTTTCCCTTCGCAGGAGCTAATGAAGATTACAGGGCACCGCAGCGAGGCCTCTTTCAGGAAATACATTAAGGTTACAAAGCTTGAATCAGCCAAGAGGCTTAGTGAGCACATAAAAAAGAACTGGAGCAGTAAAATTTTGAAAATCGCTTAAGTAAACCGAATGCGTGGCGGAAAACACGCGTTTGATTATTCAACAATAAAATCAACACTGCAAACAAAAAAACCACCAGCGGAAACTGGTGGCATCTATTAACATAAAATCGCGAAAAATCATGTCAACTGAACGCAAACCTACAAAAAAGGGGGCGGATTTGCACGCTCCTGCATCTGTTAAATTACCTACAGGCAAACCTATTAAGCCCTTAATTGACGGCGCCGAAGTATTTATGAAGCAGGCGCAATCACCAGCCAACTTTCTCGCCTGCATTACTGATTGCCTTTACAATGTCCACAAATATCAATGTAGTAAGGATGATCATAAAGACTCCGACTCGCATTTTATGCTTACTCTGCTTTTGGAGCATGTAGTTACGCCCTGGTACGCTGGCGGTCCTCGCTGTGTTGAAAATATTGCTATGGGATTTGCTCAACTGGCTGATGCATTTGGTTACGAATCTTACACTGAGGATCTTGCCGGCGTCATCAACGCATATGCATACGATTTGCACAAGGGTGGTATCAGCAACGAGCCATACCTTTCTAAGCAAATGGCGGGTATAAAATCTCTGTTCTATATTGGTCAATGCATCTATGCGTATGAAACACAGTCGTAGAGCAGAACGAAAGCCCTTCAAACAATATTTTAATTGATAAAAATTACAACTATGTCATTACAAAAAATTGCAACAGACACCGTAATGAGTTATTTAAACAACCCAAATCGCCTTAAGGACGCCTCCTTGTCAGATTGCGTTTTAAGCTTGTTAGGTAACAAATGGGATTTTCAGAGTGAGGCCGATGTAATGGAACAAGTTTGCAAAAACTTACTTGAAATTGCTACTAATCCAGAAGTCTCAAAGTTATTTACAATTGAACATACCGGGGAGCGGATCGTCAGGATGATCGATTTTTTCAGAAGTATAGCGAATAATAAACAGGCAATAGCTGAGATCGAGTTAGTGGTAATTGATGTATTAGATATCTCTGATCAAAGATTTAAGAATATCATAAAGCATTACAGGGATGAAAATAAAAAAACAGATTTTGCCCATTCCACTTTTCATGCTCCAATGTATGAGGATATAAAAGACCTCAGCAGTTGAAAGTTTAAAGATGGAGCCGCCTAAATCGGGGCGGCTTATCTTCATTGGCAAAATTGTAATTATGTTACGCATTGCATACATAAAAAAAGATAGGGATACCGAGCTGCGGGAGATGATGCGGATTTTCCGGGAGAACCACAAAGAGAAATTGAAGAAAAGGAAGCTTAAAGAAAAATCGAATCAATCCAAGGAGCCATAAATGAAACCAACATCACTTTGCAACCAGTTCAATTATAACTAAATTGCATGGGAGCAAAAAGCCCGGCAGTTACCATCTGTCCGGGCTTATATTAAAAAGAAAGACGAATGACGAAATTACATAATGAAAATGATTTGCCGGTACCGCCAATAAAAAAGTTGAAGCCATTTGAAAAATGGACAGACGAAGAATTTATTACTGCTTGCGAGTGGCTGAATAATCTACCACTTTATAGTACAGGCAATCCCTACCATCCTGATGAAACTTTCCCAAAATATTCATTCATATACGACTATCATGCTGGTAAAGGCCTTTTTTGCCAGGGGCAACGCCTTATCAATGGTAAAGAGTACTCGTTTGGATTAAAGCCGTCGCTTCAAGAAGTCCATATTATCGGGAATTATTACATACAAAGAAGGTCGGTCGATATGTGCGACCGCTGGCTAAAAAATACCAAACTAAGGCTTGCCCGGTGTACAGATATTTACGAAAGGGAAGCGCTGATTACACATGAGATTGAGTGGATCCGGTTACGAGTAGAGAATTCCAAAGACCATAAAGCAGCCAACTTTAATGAGCAATTAAACTATCAAGGGTATTCAACAATTATGGCAAGATCAGACTTCACGTTCTACAACATGCCAAAAAACATTGACACGATAGTTGAGCTTGTACAAGGTGACCATTTTGATGAGAAATACTTGTTCGAAATTTTACAGGGCGCAATAGACGCAAGACTTGAAATAGAGCTTAAGCGACTATTGGCGGATATTAAGAGCAGTGGTTCATCTTCCAAAAAACCAGCGGAGGCACAGAAACTTCAATTAAGCATCATTGGTAAAAAAAAGCAGCAACAGCGAAAAAAAGGTAACACAGCAAAAGAAAACAGTCCACAAATCTTTAAAGATACATGGGTGCAAGAGGCTAAATATTTGGAGCACTACAACAAGGTAATTGCCTTTTTAAAGGAATATAATATAGCAATTGGTCGGGCCTTGGTTGTTGAAGGAGATGGAAAGATAGTTTGGCCTAAAATAAGGCCCAGCGGCAGATTAATATCAGCATTTTTATACTTGTGCTATGAAAACGGCTTTATTAAAAAAGACTACTCTGCGCAGACGTGGCAGAATATAATGCAAAATACATTTGGTAATAAGTTTGATATTAATGGATTCAAATCACCACGGGTAGACAATTTCGAAGAAGAACATCTGGCGCCGTTTAAACAATTGCCTAAACTGAAATAACTTCATATATTCTGAACCTACCGAACCTACCATTTTTTTATGCGGTATGTTGGGTAGGTTTCTTCATTTGTGCCGTATTTAATATTGTGTAACAATTGTAAACACAATGAACACAGCGGCAATTCTACAGGACAAACTACTTACATATAAAGAGGTTGCAGCGATTATGCGCTGCAGCCGTGTATCTATATGGCGCCGTGTAAAAGACGGCGACTTAAAGACCGTGCAGGCTGGTGGCAAGGTGTTGTTTCAACAGTCTGTAATAGAAAGTTATTTAAATATACAACCGCAAGGAGGTGCCCAATGTTAAGCAGCAGCACAGTGCTTACCGCCGTACCGTTGGATCAAGCAATTCGCGAGGTATTTGACATCATGATGCCAGTAATTGAGCAAAAGATAAAAGCCGCGTTAAGTCAGGAGGTAGGCGAAAGGCTGTTGTCACCTGCAGAAACTTGCAAGGTGTTTAAACCTGCAATAACAAAGCAGACGTTGGCTAACTGGACCAGTGAAGGCCGGCTGATTATGTACCGGATTGGCGGGCGCACATTTTACCGGCAGAGTGAGGTGGTAGAGTCGGCTAAAACACTAAAACGATATAAAAAGTAAAGGCCAGGTGTAAAGACAACCCGGCCAAGAATTGTAATGCGGTCAAATAATAACCAGTATATCAATGCAAATTTACGAAGATAAAATACAAACCCATCGAAGAGTACGGCAATCGAATGATATTTCTTTTGTTGACAGGTCGAGTTACTTGTGGATACAGCCAGGCGCCAAAAATTTTAAAAATATTTATTCCGGAGACTTTATAACCTACAAAGACAGGTTGTGTCAGGGGTTCGCCCCTGTTCCTCAATTCGCCCGGTACGACCGCGTAAAAAATGTAGCGGTCGGTAAGGTTGTTAATCTCTTCCAGATAATTAAAGAAATGCAAAGTCTTGACCTGAAAGAAAGATTTGAAGAAATCAGGAAGGCTAAACAAGCGGGCAATGAGGAGTTAAAATCAAAGTTAAAAGAACAACTGCCTTATTTTACTCATACCGGCATATTCATTCCGCGGCGAAACGATGGATTAAAGTTGCCTGGCTTTACATACCAGCTCGACATAGACAACATCAACAACGCGGATGAAATTTTACAACGGATAATTGTGGATCCGGAGCTGTACGTTTTGTTTGCTTCAAAATCGGTTTCAGGTAACGGCGTAAAGGCAGTGCTTTTCTTAAAAGAGCTTCTATTCCTGCAGGACACTTGGCATTTTGAGGAATACAGAAAAGTTTACCACCAGGTGACAAGTATTCTATCAACTTACTTTAAGTCGAAACACAACGTCACAATAGATTCTCAGATGAAGGCGATTTCTCAACCATTTTACATGTTTTACTCGCCTGATATGTACATCAATAAAATGTATTATCAATGGGTATCCTAAGTAACCAGATGGCTGCAATCAGCCCAAAAGTCGTTGTGGAAGATAGACTGCCTGTTATAAAAATGCTTCCATCAACAGAAATCGAAAAAGATATTCATAGGCTTTGCTTTGTCGGGATGCACCGTAATGATCTGTTTTCAACTTTCGGTAAAATGACGACCAGCGGAATACCATATGAAGCAATAATTGCAAATGCGCAATTTTTCGAACAATACATTTCTCCTGAGTCCAATACAATGAAAAACACGACTGTTGTTCAGTTAATTGAACAACACAGAAAGGATTATGGGCACCAGCTTGGGAGCAGGCCGTATGAAAAGAAAGTGGACTACCCGAAGGTGGTCCCACCTGCAGAAACGATTATCCCCCCTGCAATTCTTACGCAATCGAATGATGGCTTTCTTAAAAACGTATTCTTTCCCAATTGGGACAATAAGCCGGCACCAATACCAGCCGTGTTAAGCCTTGCAGGTACTCCCATTTTAAGCCATCAGAACATGGCAGCGCTAATTGCAAATCCCGGTGCCGGTAAGAGTAGTTCAATAGAAGCTATTTGCGCAAGCTTATTAAATCCCGATTGTGATTCGCTGGGTTTCTCCGTAGCTCCTTCCTGCCGGGGAATAATTGGTATAGACAGCGAGCGAACAAACCCGGACGTATGGAATAGCTTTTATAGAACAATCGTAAGACGAGCAAAAATACCGGAGGGAACCACTATCGATAATCTCATCCTTGCCGGTATGAGGTCAGTAGCACGCCTGCCGGAAAGAATAAAGGTAATCGAGCACTTGTTAAACAATCATCCCTGCAGCCTCTTACTGATTGATGGTGCCGGAGACCTTGTTTATGACACGAACGATTTAGCCCAGGCCATAGAATGCCGAATATGGCTAAGAGAAATTACCGTGAAGTACGATTTGTCTGTTTTTGTTACCCTTCACCCAAATCCCAATACAGACAAACCACGTGGCCACCAGGGTAGCGAAATATGCCGGGAGGCGGAAAGTGTTTTACTGGCCAAAGCCTTTGACGATGACACGAAAATAATTACCACTGACTTCCAGCACGGCAAGAACAGGAATAATGGAAAACTGACAACTGCATACCGCTGGTCCGATGAAGACAAAATGTTTGTGTCAATAGATTATGAAGACATGGCGGCCGGTAAGAAGACTAAAAAGGACGAGGGAGCGAGAAGAGATGCGGAAGTCTTGGCAAAGGTTCTACTGCCACCGCCAACAGCATTACGGAGGGTAGATTTAATTGAGGCAATGATGCAAAAGACCTCGCAAAGCGAGCCAACGGCGGCCAGAAAAATAAAGGATATGACACTTTGGGGAATAATTAAAAAACATGAAGATGGATATTATAGGTTCAATATGGGGGAATAAGGTATCAAGGTATCATATGGGTATCAAAAGGGTATCAGGTGACACCAAAAAGAACTATCAAACCCTATTTATATATATAATAGGGTTGATAGTGATACCCTTTCTGATAGTGAGGTATCAACCTGCAAATACAAAAATAAGGCGTGCGAAAAAGATTAACCCTCATGAAAAATGCCGGATAACTACCGGCCAGAAAGTAGCGGGGCTGTGCCCTTGGAATCACGGCCCCTACTTTACTTAAAAAGTTGTCAAAAGTTGATAGAAAACATTTCCTATTGAAAATAAAAAAAGTCAAAAAAATGACAAAAAACGAGGAAAAACTAACAGGCATTAGCGCAGATTGGAAAAAGCAGTTAAAAGCGATGAAACTGGCATATCTGAAAAGTACTGCACCTGGCTTTTATGAGCTGTCAGGTGGCGAGAGAATGATTGTGAAGGGCTACAGCGATGAAACTGCCAACGGGCTGACCAAATGCATTTGTGACTGGATAACGTATAGCGGCGGCTATTCAAACCGCATTAGCACTACTGGTATGCTGCGCAAGATTAACGGAGAAATGAAGTGGACTAAGGGTAATAGCAATAAGGGTGCTGCTGATATAAGGATCCTGATCAACGGCATATCTGCAGATGTTGAGGTAAAGGTTGGCCGGGACGTGGCAAGCGATAAACAGAAACGTGAACAGCAGAGTATAGAGATGGCTGGCGGCCATTACTTCATTGCCAGGGATATGCCATCATTTATAGAATGGTTTTGCAGGGTTCAAGTCGTTCCGGAACTCTATGTTAATGTTGATAATCAACATAATAAGTGTAATAATAAATAGAAGTTGTCTATCTGGTTGACCGAACAAGAAAAAACAGTAACAATGAAGCTATATACAGACATAACAACCTTACCATTTGCGGCCTTTGTTGACTGTAAGGTTAATCAATATCACTACGGCCTTATAATAGAAGGAAATCCGTCAACGGAGGTACTGCAGACGGTATGGGCAACCATCAATCAACAATATGCAGACGTGGAAGAGGAGGAAGCATTTTATCAAAAGGTTGCTATTGTTCTTGTACATAACCAAATCAGGAATACAGCTGCCGCCGAATACCTAAAACTATTAAAGCAAGATATCGCACGCGATCCGTCCAATAAAGTAGTGCAGGAGAAGCTTGGCCCTGTTAAGATGAAGGTCAATGAACTCTTAAATGTTCACCTAAGTTTTGGTCCAGAGTGCTCTACCATGTACAACGCTGAATTAAAGCATGCAGAAGAGTTAATTGCAAAGCATATAGAAGACTGGAACGTCAGCACAAGCCTGTTCTTACCTATTAAAAAGGTTTATGACGGAAGTGGTAGTAAGAAGTCTACAAAGTATTATATCAATATGCTGAAGCTGGCGGGCTATAGTGTGTACGGAAAGGTGGTTAACTCAGTAATCACGACGTACGAAGCCTGTGACCTTATCCGCCAGGCAAATATTCGTTACACCGAACTACAATCCCAATTTCAAAAATAAAAACCCGTACCATGGCAGACAATCAGGAATTAATTTCAGAATATATAGACCTTTCGGCGGTTACATCTCAAACGGATGCTTTCCTCGGCCAGATAAAAAGGCTGGATGACGCCTACACATCGTTATCATCAAAGTCTGTCAACTTGGGCGGGCTTACCTCAACCAAAGACATTGTAGACCAGATTAAGACGCTACAGAAGGCGTATGATGATATTGGAAAGCAGAAGCAGCAATTACTTGACATTGACCTGAAGGCGCAAAAGGTAGCAACTGAATCAGCCCGTACTAAACAACAGGAGGCGAAAGCCACCGCCGAGCAAGCCAAAGCAGAGGCAACAGTAGCGACTGCTAAGAATAAGACAGCCACCGCGTCACAGCAATTAGCAAAGGCGTCTATAGCCGAGAAGAAAGCCGTTGACGATTTGTTCAACGATTACAAACAGTTGAGCCTTGCCTACGCAGATGCGGCGCTGAAGGCGAAGAACCTTGCACTACAACAGGGCGCCAATACACCGGCCGCAAAGACTGCCATTGCCGATGCGGCTGCGTTAAAGGCGAAGCTTGACGAGGTAGACCAGGCAACCGGAAACTATACGCGTAATGTAGGAAACTATGGAGGGGCATTTACTAAATTTTATGGGCTTGTACGACAGGCCGCAAATATTTTACCTGGTATTGGCATATCCGGTATCTTTTTGGGTTTGTTTGAAGGGATTAAAGCCGCCGCTGAAGGATTAGGATTATTTACGGCCAGCGAAGATAAAGCAGTAGACGAACAAAAGAAGTTTGCTGAGAGTACAAAGAAGCTGAACGATTCACTTATAGACCTGCATGACTCAGAAACACAAGCAGCAGCGGGCCAGGCGGGTAACATTGCTATTGTAAAAGACCTCGCCGCTGCAGTACTTAATGGGAATCTTTCATATAAGGAACGTCAGCGGGCTCTGGATGAATTAAAGGAAACCAACAAAGCATATTTTGGAGACCTGACGCTTGAGACAGCAACTTATGACAAGTTAACCAAGCTGGTGAACGAATATGCGAAAGCTATCATCAACCAGGCGGTGGTGAAGGAGTTCTCGGAGGATATTGCGAAAACGGCGAAAGCAATTTCCGACGCATTGGATTTATCCGAAAAACAGCGCACCAAATTAACACAAGCGACCGTTGCGCAAGCAAAAGCGGAAGAGGTGCTGAGGGCTGCACAATTGAAGCAGGGAACAGATGCCGGCGATGCTATTGCAACAAGGGCGCTAGTTGCAAGAGATGCAGCTACCAAAAAAGTAACTGAAGCCCAAAAAGAACTTGATGAGGTTTTATCGGCAAGTGATAAGTTGCAATTCCAACGGGCAACGGCAGAACAGAAATTGAATGCCGCTTTACTTGAAGGATATAAAATAAAAAAGCTTGGCAGCGGTAGCCAGGGCAAGGCTGATAAGCTCAACGCTATTGAACAAGTATTTGATCCGAATGACTTGAAAGTTGCGCAGGAATACTACAAACAACTTTCAGAGCTTGATGCTAGTTTTCTTGCTTCGCGGCTTGCCAACCGTGCTACATCACTCGATTTTGAAAAGCAAATTATTACCGGCGAACAGAACACGGCCATTGCAAATGAAAAAGCAAAGGCTGCGGCTGTAGTAGCTGAAAAAACTTCCAGCGCGAATGATATTGCCAATGCCGAAAATGCTGCAAACAAAAAGATAGAAGAAATCAATATCGCTGCTAAAGGCAAACTTCTTGAGGCTGAAAAAAAGTTTAATGCGGATGTTCTCGCCATTGAAATTAGCAGCGCTAAAAGAAAGGCAGACCAGGAAAAAGCAGACCGGCAGTTATTCATTGATCAGGTTGACTCTGATTATAAGGTCCAGCAAAGTAGGCTTGCAACCAACCGGGACAATGCCCTTGCTACACTTGAATCAAACAGGAAGTTTGACAAGGATGGCGAAAGAAAGTATCAGCAGGAAAAACTGCAGATAGAGATTGATTATTTAACCGCTTCTCTGCAATTAAATATCACCCACCACGAAGCAATTGCAAAACTTAGCAGCTTAACACCGGAAGAAAAAGCAAAGTTTGAGGCAGATATTGCGGCGCTTAAAAGGCAAATCGCCGAATTACAGTCTCAGGGCGGAAAGATCAAGATAAAAGTCGATACTGCTGATTTGACCAAACTGAAAAAAGCACTCGAAGAAATCACTGATTTAGCAAAAAGGACTTTTGATGTCATTGGTAGCGCAATTGACGCAAATGTTACAGCAAAGAAAAACGCGCTGCAGGAACAGTCAGATTTGATTGATAAGAATTCCGCAAAAGAAATTGAGGCCATCAATAGCAGCACAGCCAGCGAACAGGATAAGGCCGCGAAGATTGCTATTGTCAATGCTCACGTTGCTGCGCAGAAGGCGGAAATTGACAGAAAACAACGTGCGGCAGACCAGGAGAGAGCAAGGTTTGAAAGAGCGGCTAATATTGCCAACATTATAACAGCAACAGCCCTTGCAGTTGTGAAGGCCCTGCCAAACATTCCCCTCGCTATTGCAGTGGGCGTCCTGGGCGCTGCACAACTCGCGATTGCTATAGCGGCGCCAATACCTAAATACAGGCACGGTACCAAGAGTCACCCGGGCGGATTGGCAGTGGTTGGCGATGGTGGCAAAGAAGAAGTTGTTTTGCTGCCTGGTGGTGGCTCTTTCATTACCCCCTCCAGGGATACCCTGGTTGATTTGCCGAAAGGTGCACAGGTATTTCCCGACATGCAACATGTGTCCGAGCGAATTATGCAGATGTCAATGCGTCCATTAATACCAATGCCGGCATCAAAACAATTTACAAAAGAAGATCTCGCCGGTATTATGAGTAAGGAGATATCAAGGGTGATAGGAATGTATAAAAATAGACCGGTAGAAGTTACACGTCTGAAGCATGGTGAACTCAGAAAGTTTGTCCAAAATGGTACTTCATGGACCGAATATGTAAACAAAAATGTTTAATCAAAATTAAAAACAAAACAATGGACAACAATGATAAAAAAACAATTCATCCTGGCATTATCAAATATTTTGAAAAAGTAAAGGAAGAAAAAAATAAACCGGCAACAAAACATCCTGGTATAATTACTACCAATCCTCCAAAGAAAAATCCTCATTTCGTAACAGAAAATAACAGAATATGAACACCAAAAAATTCTCAGATCTTGTAGGTACTAAAATTTCTTTTGACGAATCCGGATACAACCAAAATTTGCGGTTGTTCGGGACAATAGCCAAACAAGTCAACGTTATCATTTCTCTTTACAATCAGTTGCCACATGAAAAACGTCCGATAGACAAGGCGTTTTTAAAAGACATGCAGATTGCCCGAATGAACACCATTGAAAAGGAAATGTTGGCTTATGGTGAGACAGAAATAAAAAGGATGGGTTGGAAGTTGCAACCGCTTATTGATTCCTGTCGCGAAAGCGTATACAAGGAGCTGGCACCCTTGAGAGAAGCCTTTAATAAATACGACTCAATATTGCAAACATCTCAAATTTCCCAACAATATGTTTTCGTGTTTGACTTGGACATGCTTGACATTGTCGGCGGTAAGGCAGAAATGACTGATGCGGGTAAGGAAGAATTGAAAAAAGCCTACAGCATTTTTATTGATACCGAAGAACAGGCGGAGGTATGGACTGGCTTTATACAGCTACAGGAAGTATTCAATGCACAGGTAGACCGGTTGCGCACTCTCGGATATGATATGCACCCTCAATTAAACCCACTATCTGGGCCTCGCGGGTTCATTTATGAGGATGAAGGAAATTATCTGGCAATAAGAGTTGATTATTTCCCCTTCCTTAAAGTATTAATGAATCAAAAAAAACAAAAAGCAATAGCTTAAACAACAAAATCATGAACAATAATCTGACACCTAAAGAAGAACTATTTTGTAAAGAGTATATTTTGGATTTCAATGGCACACAGTCTGCAATAAGAGCCAATTACAGTAAAAGAACAGCGAACCGCATTGCAAGTGCGATGTTGAAAAAAGAGTATATACAAAAAAGAATTCTGGAGCTTACCAAAAGCAACGGCGAAAAATATGACACAACGCTTGACCAATGTGTTGCGCAGCTTCGCCGGTGGGTATGGCAGGATGTCCGCAAGTATTTAAATGAAGATGGTACCCATAAAAAAATAAGCGATCTGGACGATGACGCCGCCGCTGCCATCGCTGGTTTTGAGGTTGATGAAACGTATGAAACGGTAGATGGCGAAAAACGGACTGCAGGACGAACCAAAAAAACAAAACGCCAGGACGCGGTTAAGGCTATGGAAATTCTGGTAAAAGTCCTTGGCTATATGGCGCCAATAAGATCGGACATAAAGGTTACGACCCCTTTAAACCCTGAGCAGGTTAAAGAACTGATTTCTTCATTGAAAGTAAACAAACCGGCATGATACCACTTGAAGCCTCAGTGTTTAAGCAAGCACCAAAACACGTTCAGGACTTGTTATTGCAAAGCGATGTAGTACCTATTAATGACACCCTAATGCCGCTCTGGGGCAATCGTTTGAAAGGGTTGTTATTATATGGTAGTTATGGTAGTGGTAAATCTGTATTTTTTGTAGACGACCTGCTGGAAAAGTGCATACATGATAAGTACTTCCGATGCTATTTTGGCAGAAAGATTTTAGAGGACGTGCGGGGTACGATTCATAAAACAATTGTGGATAGAATCCGTGAGCTGCATAAGGAACATTTGTTCTATATGTCTGATGCTCCTAATGGCACCATGATTATCAAGTGTAAATTAAATGGAAATGAATTCAACCCGTTCGGATGTAATAACCCGGCTTCATTAAAATCCATAAAAGACCCTACCCACTTTCTTTGTGACGAATTTGATCAATTTAGTTTTGAAGACTTCGGCTTTATGTATTCCCGGTTAAGAACAGAGAAGGCCGACAATCAGTTTTATGGGGCTTTTAACACCGACAGAATTTACCAATCTCATTGGTTACGCCAGGTTTTCTTTGATGGCGAGTTTGCTGAACAGTTTACCAAAGTCAAAGTGAATTATACCGAGAACCATTTTATTGATCATGATGAATATTATAAAAAGCTTCAACTCATCGCCAATGGCAATGCTGCAGTACTGAATGCAATTGCAAACGGAGAATGGGGAGTAGTTCGCACCGGTGGCGAATTTTGGAAACAGTTCGATGAATCAAAGCATGTCAAGAAACTAAAATATGAGCCCGGTGTGGTTTATGTTTCTCTTGATGAGAATGTAAATCCATACGTAACTCAAACGGTATGGCAGGTACGGGACACAACCATAAATCAAATCCATGAAGTTCTTTGTAAGTCGCCTGATAACAACGCGCCGAAAGCGGCCGGCAAACTCTGTGATTACTTACAAGCAATTGGTCATACTGATATGGTCTTTATCTGCGGAGATCCATCCGCAAGCAAGCGCAGTACCGTAGATGTAAACAGTAGCAGCTTCTATGAAAAATACGCGGAAGTGGTGACAAAACGTGGATTCCGGGTGGTAAATAAAGTGATGAAGTCCGCCCCGGAAGTAGCGCTTTCTGGCGCCTTTGTGAATGCCATCTATGAGAATAACTTAAATGGTTGGTCTATCAACATAGCTGAAACGTGCTTTGCCAGTATTGAGGACTATATTATGGTCAAGGAAGATGCTGAGGGCAAAATGGCGAAACAGAAGACTAAGGATCCTGATACTGGCGTTTTATATGAGGCCCGCGGTCATATATCAGACAGTAAGCGGTACTTTCTTCTTACTGTTTTAGCAGAAGACTTTCAAAAATATAAGGGAAAGAAGAAGTCAAACCTTAAAAATCACATGGCGTATTTTCGGTGATATGTATCAATCGTTCATATTTCAGGCGGGATAAAAAACTGCCCAGGACTTTTGCTATCCACACTTATCGGGATAACCGTCGATCGTATTTTTATTAAGTTTTTTATTCTACTTTCAACAGTATCGGGGTATAAATCTTGTATATATATTTTTTTAGTGTTATCAAACATTGACATTATTTTTCTGTCAATTGAGCGGTTGAAGTATGGAAAAGAGTAGCCTATAATTACAACAGTTTCTGTCAAACCACAGGAGGTTTTTACTGAAGACATAAATTTATCTAATATTTGATCTTGTGTTTCCCATGCAAATGATAACATCATTTTATAATCACTCGGATAATATACACAGTCTGCATATTGCTGAACGTACAAATCCGGCAGCTTGCCGTCACCCGCAATTAAATCGTCATAGTGATTGTAGAAGGCTTGATTTTTAGCAAATCCTGTTGTTCCATTTATCTTGAAAAGTGAAAATTCGCTTTTCATCCCTGTATCAACATGCAAGGGGGTAAAGACATTTAGCCATCGCTGATTTTGTTCTAGCGAAGGTTCTTGCGAATAAAGAGAAAATGCTTTTTCAAATTGGTAGTCATAGTTCCATGATAAAATTCTTATATCGCGGCTTAATTCATTTATGTTTGTGCCAATCACAGACGCAAAAAATGAATCGTATCTGGGATCGGTTTTTCCTCTTTGCGCCCAGATAAAGAAAATTGACATTAATGCCTTTAGTCGTAAATACTCAATTGAATGTTTCCCTTTTGTAATAAGTAGTTTTTTTGCATAAGTATCTATGCTGGCATGCTCCCGGACATTCTTAATAAGTTTCTGACATTCATCTATTATTTCTGCATGTATTTCGCCGAACTTACGCTTTTGTCCAAAATCAACAATTGTCTTGCTACTCAACTCAGAAGCAAACTTACATTCAAGGAGAAATTGCCGAAACGCATCTAGATATTCATGTATCCCGTTTATTACTGGCAGACAACCGGAACTCGCGCCGGCGCCAATTATATATGTTACTTTAGGCATCTTGAAAATTTGAAATTTGGTGAATATACTAGAATTTAATATTTTTTGAGACGTATTTGCGAAATGCTTACTTTAGGAGTCTAAACCTTACAAGAATGAAAAGTTATTTAATCTTCCTTACTTTTTTTGCATGTATTGCTCTGCGAGCGCAGGACATCCCGAGAAAAGTAAATACAATTATAGTTACAGGGGTTTCATTTCAGCAGGTAGCAACTGTTTTGGCGGATTCAAATTATTTTATCGATAGAAAAGATCCAGATGTGGGTTCTATTGTAACACTAGCCAGACCTGTTGACCAATCAGCAGTGCAGATAATGAAAAACAATTCAAGACGGTTAACACGGGTGGTTTTTTACATCCGAGTTAAAGATTCAGTCGCAACTATCACAGGGAGATACAATGTTCCAGAACTGGACTACTTAAAAGAATACACAGCCATAGCAAATACCGGCATGAAAAAGAGCTTTGATAATATAGCCTGGGAGGCAATGAACACCTTTGCCTTATCGCTGGGTGGGACCGTCGCTTATCTGATAAAATAAACTGCAAATGAAAATTTTAATGTCCCTGCTAATTATATATCTACCAGCAGCATCTCAACCACAAAACCTTTATAATTTTCCTGTCGACAGTACCACGGGAAAGATTTATTTCAGCGGCGTTGTAGAAAAACCGGGCATCTCAAAAGACCTTATTTACACCCGTACAAAAATCTGGATAGCTCAAACCTTTAATTCAGCCAAGGCGGTAATAAATATGGATGACAAGGAATCGGGCATTATTAAAGTAAAGGGCAATTATTCTGAAGACACGCTGTTAAATAAGAGGGTTTATACAAAAACAACGCAGTTTAATCTATTCATTTATTTTAAAGACGGCAGGTATAAATATGATGTCACAGACATCATGACCGATCCCGGAATTGCGGGAGTGGGTTTTGTGGCTGATGAACCATTTTTATCTATAGATAAGAATGATAAGAATTATATAAAATATTCACACCAATGGCAACAAGCTGCTGACAATCTCAAAACGCACATGGTATCATTGGCAATGTCTTTAGATAAAGCAATCTCAACAAAAAGTGCAGCCGAATTTTAAAAACTTTATATGAAAAAATTTCTACCGTCCTTCTTTTTGTGCATAATATTCATATCTGTCAAATGCCAACCCTTCATCCTTTTAGATCGCAAGGTTCATCAAAAAGTAACTATTACTGATACCGTTACCAGGCAACATTTGAATGCCGGATATTTCCCAGTTTATAAATCAGAATTTGATTCAATGATTTTAATGATTGATAAATTCAGGAATTTAAGGGATGACGGCCTTAATAGAAAGTTTTATAATAGCACTGATTTTAAAACCTCCCACATCACTTTTCAAATCGAAAGTATAAGGCGCGTATACGGGGATAGTTACGATATCAATATGGTAAGCAGTGGCCCTTTTGGCCAAACTATTTTAAAAATATCTGATCAAAAATTTAGCCTCAATGAAAACGAACATAGCATACGGGGGCTTTTAAGCTATTTGAAGAGCAGAAAGAAGGAAATTGACAAAGGAGATTTTATCCAGTGAGACCAGCGTAATACCTATGCCTGCCACCGCTGTAAAGAATGCTATTATTGAAACCAGGCACATACAGCACTCAATGACGCCTACGGTGTCTGAAGAAAGGAAGACATGGACCGTAGGGCAAAACCGCACTGTAGCAAAAAATATGAACGCGGAGAAATCTCACTTGAACAGTGCCGATTGGGATAAAGTTTAGAAAATTAAATTAGGAATTAGCGAAAAATTTGCTTTAATCACCAAAATATCAATCAATGAACCCTTCATCCCTTGACGTAGCCAGTCTTATGTTTTTATTAGGCGTCGGCATTCTGCTGATTTATTTACAGGTGTTATTAATCCGCTGGGCGCTTCGAATAAACGAGCAAGTGGATATTCAGAAAGCCCAGGTTGACCTGCTGGCGAAGCTGTGCGAGAAGCAGGGCGTACCGGTAGATGAAATCAATTCTATAATGTATACCCATAAGCTGGTAAAAAGTTCTTACAGGTAACCCACCCCCATTTAACAGAGCCCTGAAAACCGCTATCAACTTAACTTCTTTCGTTCAGTCATCCTGAACTAGAATACAATTATTTTCGGGGTATTTGCGAATGACGTAATTTGGAGTGACTGCCTTGGAACTTACTTTAAATTGTAAATATGAGATATGCTTGGATGATAGCTTTTGTATGTATTCTTATCCTCCTCATTGGTTTCGGAGTTTACCATCATAATGTTGGGTTGGATGGCATTTCATCTATGCCCGAGAAGTGGGGCGTATTTGGTGATTTTTCAAATGTTCTGATAGGTATATGTAACCTTATTCTGGTATTTTGGTTTTCTTTTGCTGTATACAGGTACAACACAAATCGAGACCGCTCTGAGGATATCAACCGAATTATTTCTGAAAGACCATTAGTAATATTTAGGCCAAGGAGGAATAGCTTAGGGGAGGAATGTTGGGAGGCTCATAATATTGGCAGAGGCCCCGCGCTGAATCTCAAAATTGCAGAGCTTCAATTTAGAAAATCGGAATGGGAAACTACCATACGATGTTATTCTTTGGGCAATGACGGTAAGCAGGAGCTACCTTGGACAACAAACAGCCATATATTAATAGTTCATTATACAGATCTGTTTAATATAAATGGATACTATAGCTTAACAGCCGGAGACGAAACGCACGTGCTCAGTGAGAGGCAGCCATCTATTTCAGTTGACGGAATAGAATATGATGAAGCACGGATGAAAACAATTATAGATAGAAACAGTGAAAGAATGGCCGCCCCTTTTGAACGCTACTTTAACCGTGAAAAAGAGATTAAAAAAAATCCGTTTAGACCTATCGCCGAATAAGCTGGCCGGACAGTGTTGGGATGTCTAATAAGTTTGAGACTACCGACCGATACCCTAAAAGTGGTATAGTTTGCTGGGCTTGACTACCGTAACTTTAAATATATTTGAAATGGGGATAAAAAATATTCTTGATGTTAACAAAGTCTTTATTTTTAGGACCAAGAAAGTGAGTTGCTATTACCTACAATTCATCCCTCAACCATAGATGACTGCAGTTATCGGAATCATAAATAAGTCGGCTGCAGCTATTGCTGCGGATAGCGCTGTTACTGTCGGAGGCCCGAAGGGGCCAAAAATATTTAATCGTGCAAATAAAATCTTCACGATTTCCAAGGGCCAGCCGGTTGGATTAATGATTTATAATCAAGGTGAATTCATGGGTACCCCATGGGAAACGATTATTAAATTATATCGGTCAAGTTTAAAAGATGCCACCTTTGGCACTGTAGAAGAATATAAAAATCATTTCATCCAGTTTTTGCATGAGAAGCAGTTTTTCTGCGATGTTCAGCAGCAAAAGAAAATGTTGTTGCATTTTGTTACTGAACTTTTAAGAAGTGTGTTACAAGGTGTTATTAATGAAAATCAAACATTGATTCAATCTCGTAGCGCTGAAATCCCTGTTAAGCTTGCCTCTTTAACATTGCAACGTATTGATCAGATTATATCATTACCATTTGACAGTACAAAGTGTTGTCCAGAATTTATTGATTTTGAAATGAAAGAGTTTGATGACTTTGGATTTATTGGAGTACCGCAATCTATCCAAATGGTCTTTCATCAAATGGGTATTCCCATTGATATACCGACTACTATACCAAAAATAAAAGAACTGATTTTCCGAAGTTTAAAGTCAAACAATTTTTTCAATTACTTTGCCGGTCTTGTTTTTACTGGATTTGGGGTTGATGAAATTTTTCCACGTCTAATTCCGGTTAATTTATCAATTGCAATAAATAATAGATTACGTTATGCGAATGATATGAAGAACAAGGTGGAAATTTCACACGAGATGCAGAGCGCTATTAGGCCGTTCGCACAAATCGATGTTATCGACACCATTTTGGGAGGCACCGACCCAGGTTTGTATGATTTGTATTTGCAACAGTTTCAGCATTTCATTAGTAAAAATAATCAAGCTATTGCTGACTTGGTAAGGTCAAAAGATCCGGATGCGGCAAATAAGATTCTAGCCATAGATTCCAGACAAATCACCACATCATTAAATGCCTTAATTTCGCAGGAAAGAAAAAAGCGGTATATAGACCCCATGATGGGGGCTGTAGGTACTCTCTCCAAAGAGGATTTAGCTGAAATGGCCGAAAGTTTGATATACTTAACATATCTAAAAAGACGTTTTACAAATTCAGAAGAAAGCGTAGGTGGGCCGGTTGATGTAGCCGTAATCACAAAAGGTGATGGGTTTATTTGGATAAAAAGGAAGCATTATTTTGATCCAGACTTAAATCATCAATTTTTAAGAAATTATTAAATTCTGCACTATGTATCCCTTATTTTTTAACAACACCGGATTGTTAAATTTGGATTTCGCGCCCGCTACACACGATTATTCTCCCACTGACATGTCAATGTGCAATACAGTGGAGGAAGTAAACGATCCCTATGATCTTGTTAAACCTGGTCTCGCGCCTTACGAAGTAAAAGACATAGCGGATAAAATATCTGATAAATTAATTAAGCTTGTGGAGAAGCAACTTTACGCTGCGGGGTAATGCATAGTTGATTTAAAAAGACAACCAGAAAGACAACTAAAAATAAAAATACTTAGTAATTTATTGATAATCAATATTATTAAGTGGTCTCGTCAGGAATCGAACCTGAATCCAGGGCTTCGGAGACCCTTATACTATCCATTGTACTACGAGACCAGGAAGAATGTGGAAATGTGCTAATAGGGCAAATGCGAAAATGCCTGTATTGTTTAATTTCTACATTAAAGAACTTGCCGGGCTAATGTATTTACACATTCATCACATTTCCACACTTATCACATTAGAATTCACATTATTTAATCAATCCCGGTGCATTGCTGGCAAAGATTTTTACGGCAATGGCCAGCAATATTACGCCAAAAAATTTTCGGATAGCAATCAAACCGGCCGGACCCAGTAATTTTTCCAAAAAATTGAGCGATTTCAACACCACAAATACCACCACCAGGTTTATCAGGATGGCGATTAAGATACTACTGTCCAGGTAATTGGCTTTTAATGACATGATGGTGGTCAGCGTTCCCGAACCAGCAATAATAGGAAATGCAATGGGTACCGCCACACTTGATTGGGCATTCTTATCGCTTTTGAAAAATTCCACGCCCAGCACCATTTCAAGACCAAGAATAAAAATAACAATGGAACCGCCCACCGCAAATGATTTTTTTTCAAGACCTAGTATATGAAGAAATTTTTCACCGATATAAAGAAATAATATCATCAGCGCGCCGGAAATAAGTGTGGCCTTCATGGCATTGATGCCACCCATCTTTTCCTTCAGTGTTATTAGTATAGGAATGGAACCAATAATATCAATAATGGCAAATAAAGTAAAGGTAACCGTCAGCAGTTCGCTGTATTTAAAATCCATGCGGGGTAATTTGCGCAAAGATAGACAATACCCAATCATTGAACCAGGCAGTAAGCGCAGGCAGGAAACGATAAAAGATTGGCTCTATGCAAGGATACATATGCTTTGCAATAGGTAAGTAAACAAAGGCTTATAAAACATCGCCGTTGTCTGTCTGTTCCCGTGTACCGGCAGTAACAGACTTGATACAATCGGCGCACAAACAATCGTTGTAGTTGCGGGCAAGAAGATCACGCGCTGCATCATCGAGTTTTACCGTATAACACTGGCACCTGGTTATATCGCCCACCCTGCATTCAAAGGCTGAGTGACAACGTGGGCAGATTTTTGTTTCATGTTTGCACATGGCAATTGTACAATTAAAAATGTAAGTCATGCAGGGCTTGCTTTTAATTTTTTGCGATGCGTGGCGGGCAATGGTAAACCGCGCTATTGCACTAAACTATTGATGCTTCCATTGAAAAGAGACCCCCCCATAAAAATTTCTGCCCGCTGCTGCATTGTAATAACGCCCCGCCGCCGCGTTGATATCATTGCCAAGACTATAGGCAACATCAAAAAGATTGTCGGCACCCGCAAACAGGTTCATGACAACCCGGGAAAAAGTCTTTTTATACCCTATTCTGGCGCCCAGCAAATTATAAGAACTGGCAAAATCGGTGTTGGCATCATTCATCGCTATGGGATCGCTGTAATAGTAAGTGATGTTTCCATAGAACCCGGCTTTGAAGACAAAGTCGAACCCTGCAGCAACGGTATTTTTAGCCACACTGGGCATGGGATTGCCTGAATAATCTGCGGTCAGTTGTTTAAAATCGTTATACCGGAAATCGTTCCAGGTATGGTTGACCCAGATTTTGGCCTGGCGCAACAAATGACCGGAAGAACCGAGCAATTGGTAAGCAACCTGCGACTCAAGGCCTTTCTGTTTGGTATTGCCGGCATTTACATAATAATTGGCCGCATTTACTTCCCCTCTTTGTACAATGGCATCCTGCAGGCGGAAATAAAAAGCATTCACTTCTATGTATAAACGATTATTCAGCCAGTTGCTTTTAATACCCAGTTCATAGTTAATACCCTTTTCTGCATTAAGGCTGGTATTAATGCTGCGGCTGGGTGGAAGCACTTCAGCGATGGCTGGCGGAGAAAAACCTTTTGCCATGCTGGCATATAACCATGCATTGGGAATTATTTTTTTTGAAACTGCCAGCCGCGGTGCAATCTCATTGCTATATGTTCTTTGCTGGGTGCTAAGTGTGGGGTCAGACAGCCGCTGATCGCTTACATGAAACTGGTTGAAGCTGGCGCCTGCAGTAATATCCCAATTGCCGGGCAGTCTTACATTCGACTGTAAAAAAACGGCATAGATCCAGCTTCCAATATCATCGTCTGTTTGTAAGGTATCCGGAATGCCTCCATTGTTGCTGAAATCCTTGGTATTAAAAAAACCGCGCTGTGCTTCTGCACCCGCTACCCATTGAAAACTGGCTTTTCCCCACTGGTGATTGAATGAAAAAACAGTCCTGCCGCCAAATTGCGGTTCGCTTCTTTTTTCATAGGTGCGGAAAGTGGGGCCGGTAAACTGAACAAACGATGCGTATACAGTAGTCGTATTTTGAAATGCATTGCTGAAATGATAGTGGTTGGTAATGCCGGCCAGCACCATTTTCTGGTAAATGGCAGCATGCGATTGCTCGGCATCCGGCAAACCACCGGCAGGCGGGCGATAGGATCTCGGATTGGCGGTATATTCTTTCAGGGTAAGGGCACCGGGCGTCTGGTAATACAGGTCCCCGTAAAGAAAACTGGCATTGAGTTGTTGCTTGTCGCTTACTTTCAATTGTGTTTCCCAGGTGCCGATATCCCTGCGCATATTGGTATGGTAACGGTAACCATCACTCGCCTGGTGTGAATAAGTAAAACTACTGCGCCTTTCGTCTGTTCCTGCATTTATCTGTGTACTAAATGCATTTGTATTGTAACTTCCCCCTGTGTAGCCGGCTATTATTCCGGGTTGCCATTTTACCGGCTGGCTTTTCAGCAACACGGCACCGCCCGTGCCGGCTCCATAAATACTTCCTGCGGGGCCTTTGATAATTTCAACAGATGCTATATTGGAAAAACTGAGCTGGTTAAGATAGGTATTGCCACCCGGGTCGGTAAACGGAATATCGTTCCAGTATATTTTTACATTTCTTACGCCAAAGGGCGACCGCAATGTGCTGCCGCGTATATTCAGCCGGTAACTGCCGGGCGAACGTTCTTCCATTCTTACGCCGGCGGTGCTGTTGATAGCGGGAACCAGCGAGGTATTGCTGTACCGGTCCAGTTGCGATGCATTGATAACATTAATGGCCGCAGATACTTCCTTTAATTGTTTGTTTTGCTCAAAAGCCTTTACAGTAACCGGTTCCAGCATGCGTGCAGAATCCGTAACCGCAGCATCCTGGGCTTTTGAAACCATGGTTATAAAAAGGCAAAAGAACAGACAAAATATAGCGGTTCGCATCGGATGATGAATGAGTTTTGAATGTCAAATGTAAACCCTAATATCTAATATTCATTATCTTCATTGCATGAGCAAAACTGCAAGGCTAACCCTGTTTGATTTTACCATGATTGTGGTTAGTCTTGTTATTGGAATGGGTATTTTCCGCGCCCCGCTGAATGTGGCCAAGGCAGTTCCATCGACCTTTGTTTTTTTTGCGGCCTGGCTGGCCGGCGGGCTGGTGGCTTATTGCGGCGCACTTACCTATGCCGAAATTGGCAGCCGGCTGCCCGTTACCGGTGGGTATTATAAAGTGTTTTCTTACGCGTATCATCCTTCTATCGCATTTGGCATTAACTGCATTATACTGGTGTCAAATGCGGCTTCCCTTGCAGCCGTAGCACTGGTGGGCGGCGAATACATTACCGGTATATTCATTCCATTATCAAAAAACCCGGAATGGATAAAAATAGCCGCCAATGCCGGTTACGTGCAAACCATCCAGATTGTGATTGCCCTTTCAGCTATCATCATTTTTTACGGGGTTAATTTAATGGGGTTAAGAATGAGCGCCAAAACGCAGAATGTGCTCACCATCATTAAAATTACGCTGATACTGTTGCTGATAACACCCGTCTTTTTTGCCGGCCATGCTGTTGTGCCGCAACCGGCAACCGTGGCAGCTGCATCCTTAAAAGAATATATTACAGCATTTGGTATTGGGCTGGTAGCGGTGAGCTTTACCTACGGCGGATACCAGCAGACCATCAATTTTGGCGCAGAGGTAAAAGAGCCCGCCAAAAATATTCCGAGGGGTATTTTCTTTGGCATATCCATCATTATACTGCTGTATTTAACCATCAACTACGCATACATTAAAGTAATAGGGTTTGATACGCTTCATCTGCAAACAACAAAAAATATAGCGGCTATTATGGCCTCAAAAATATTTGGGGTTAATGCAGAACGGATATTGTCGGGCTTCCTGTTTTTAAGCGTTCTTGCCTATGTAAATGTTTTGCTGATGAGCAATCCAAGGGTCATGTATGCCATGAGCGAGGATAAGATTCTGCCACCGGTATTCAGGCGGCGCAATGAAAAGACAGATGTGCTGACTGTTTCGCTGAGCGTATTTGCAGCCCTGTGTGCATTGATTGTTTTTTGGGCAAAAGAATTCGACACCATCTTAAGTTTCACTATTTTTTTAGATTGCTTTGGTATGGTATTATCGGCCGGCACTATTTTTATTTTGCGTAAAAAAACAAAACACCTGGACGGTACCGGTATTTTTCAAATGAAATTGTACCCGGTTTTGCCGGCTATTTTTATTATTGCTTACCTGTTTGTGGCTATCAGCATTGCACTGGATTATAAAGCCAATAATTATGCTGCCTTAACAGGTATTACCGTGCTGGCCACTTTTATCTCTCTTTATTTTATCGTACATGCTGTTAGCAAACCAAAAGTATAGACATGGATATTTCGTATATTTTAAATGAGCTGGGCGAAGAAAGGGAACATTATTTTAATGCTGTATCGCCGCCAATCATACAGACCAGCAATTTTGCTTTTAAAAAAGTGGAAGACCTTCGCCTGGCTTTTGAAGATGAAATGAGCGGTTATTTATACAGCCGGGGGCTTAATCCAACGGTTGATATACTGCGAAAAAAACTGGCGGCCCTGGATGGGGCAGAAGACTGCCTGGTTTTTAACAGCGGTGCTTCCGCCATATTCGCTGCTGTATTCGCCAATATCCAAAGCGGGGATCATATTGTTTCGGTAAACAAGCCCTATACCTGGGCCTGGAAAATGTTTGATAATATATTGCCCCGGTTTGGCGTAACCACTACTTATGTTGATGGTACAAAAATTGAAAACTTTGAAAGGGCTATCCTTCCCAATACCCGGGTTATTTATTTAGAATCGCCCAACAGCCTTACCTATGAACTGCAGGATCTGAAAGCCGTGGCTGAACTGGCAAAGGCAGAAGACATTATTACCATTATAGATAACAGTTATTGTACGCCCATTTTTCAAAAGCCGCTTGCCATGGGTATTGATATAGCCATGCAAACTGCTACCAAATACATTAATGGGCACAGCGATACAGTAGGTGGTGTGCTCTGCGGCACCAGCGCCATGATGAAAAAAATATTTGATAGTGAATACCTGAATATGGGTATCGGTACTACACCATTCAATGCATGGCTGATGATCAGGGGTTTGCGCACCCTGCCGGCACGGCTTGACCGGATTACGGTTACTACCGGCAAATTGCTGGAATACCTGGCCCAACACCCAAAAGTGGAAGAGATTATCTTCCCCTTTGATCCTGCTTTTCCGCAATATCAACTGGCAAAACAACAAATGAACGGCGCCTGCGGATTGGTGACGATTGTGATGAAAGCAACAAAAATGGAGGAGATAGTAATGTTTTGCGAATCACTGCGTCACATACTTATGGCCGTTAGCTGGGGCGGCCACGAAAGCCTGGTACTTCCCAAATGCGCTTCATTGCTGTCGTACCAGTTCGATGCAGCCAACCGAGAGCATAAGATGATCCGGTTTTATTTTGGACTGGAGGAGCCGGCCTACCTGATCGCGGATATTGAGCAGGCATTTCAGCGCATAAATTAAGCACAATTTGACAGTGCCCGCTTTTTTTGAAAGGCCCGAATACCTTATTTTTACTGCCGGTAGCAGAATTACAACCGTTTATCAAAAAAGAACTGTACAACCTTAACCACTGTTTAATTTTACTGCATGAAACTTACAAAGCTGCGCTGTATTACTATCCTTATCATATTTTTTGCCATGCCGGTTTTAGCCCAGGATAAATGGGATCTTAAAAAAACAGTAGAATACGGATGGAGCCATAACGTAACCATTAAGCAGGCGGGTATACAGGCGGGGATTGATTCACTAACTTTAAGACAAAGCAGGCTGTCGCAATACCCTTTTGCAAGCGCCAGTACAGGTCTCGGACTGCGGTTCGGTCGTTCTATAGACCCTTCTACCAACCAGTTCACTACCACGCAATTTCTATCGCAGCAATACAATTTCCAGACAAACATTACCATATTCAACTGGAACAATATTAAGAATAATATTCTGGCAGCCCGCTATGGTGCAGAGGCCTCAAAGATGGATATTGAAAAGTCTAAAAACGATTTAGCATTAAATATTGCCAGTTCGTACCTGCAGGCATTACTTGCACTGGAGCAAATTCATATAGCAGAAGCACAGGTTTTGCAAACACAGGGGCAGCTGCTGGATACACGCAAACGGGTAGACGCAGGATCGCTGCCCGAACTGAATGCAGTGCAATTGGAAGCGCAACTGGCAACAGACAGTTCAAATCTTATTACCGCCAAAGCAAACGCTACCCAGAATATCTTAAGTTTGAAAGCACTGCTTTACCTGGACGCCGCAGCTCCGTTCGATCTTGATACACCGCCTGTAGACTTAATACCGGTGGATCCCATCGCCGAATTACAACCTGATTTTGTTTTCAATATGGCATTGAAATTTCAGCCGGCACAAAAATCAAACGAACTCAGGATTAAATCACTGGAAGCCGGTGTAAAAGCCAGCCATTCACTGATGTATCCCACCATTTCTGCATTTGGCGGGCTGGGCTCCAACTTTTCCAATTCATTAAAAGAAATCAAAGGGGTGCAATACCTGGGTTATACAGCTGTTGATCCCGGCGGGCCGGTTGCTATAGACCCGGCCGGAAATTTTTACCCCATTGTAAACCCCAATGTGAAAGTAACACAGGGCAGTAAATCATTTGGCAAAATATGGAATGGCTATTCTACCCAGCTAAGTAATAATTTTGGACAGAATATTGGCCTTCAGCTTAACATCCCCATTTTTAATGGCGGCCAGGCAAATATCAATTACCAGAAGTCGAAGCTGAATTTGCAAAACGCAAAAATAAGCCGCGAACAGATTGACCAAACCCTGAAACAAAATATCTACCAGGCATACAACAGCGCAATAGCCGCCCTGCAGAAATACAATGCCAACCAGTCTACGGTAAGGGCTACTCAAAAGGCCGCCGAATTTGCTAACAAAAGATATGACCTGGGCTTATTAAGTACACTGGAACTAATTACAGCGCAAACCAATTATACAAAGGCGAAGCTGGATTTGCTGACATCTCATTACGATTATGTTTTTAAAATGAAAGTGCTGGAATTTTATAAAGGACAGGGAATAAGATTGCAATAATAAAAGCCATCTGTTGGTTGCTAATAACCACAGGTAATACCACCATACAAACACAACCGAAACTTTTTTACATGAGCAAGAAATTAATCTGGATACTGGTTAGCGTTGCATTGCTGATCGTCTTATTGGTAGTAGCGCAAAAAAGTGGCGCTTTCGGTAAAGATGAAGGCACAAAAGTGACTGCTGAAAAAGTACAGAAACGTACTATCATAGAAACCGTTACCGCCAGCGGTAAAGTGTATCCCGAAATAGAAGTAAAAGTAAGCCCGGATATTTCCGGCGAGATAACTGAATTGACTGTGGCAGAAGGAGACAGTGTTCGCAGGGGTCAGGTACTGGCAAGGATTTATGCCGATATTTATGCTACCCAAAGGGACCAGGCCTCTGCTACCGTAAGCCAGCAGGAAGCGGTTGTTTCCAACAGCACCGCCCAGCTGGATGCATTAAAGGCCGCTATGGATCTGGCTGAAAAAACATATAACCGGCAGAAACAACTGGCTGCGGACAAAATCATTTCAAAAGCCGAGTTTGAATCGGCAGAGAGTTCTTATCTGACTACCAGGGCAAATTATAATGCCGCCGTACAGGGAATAAAAGGCGGACAAGCAGGCGTTTTGAATGCAAGGGCCAATCTTACCAAGGCAAATAAAGATTTGGGTCGTACGGTTATCACCTCGCCAATGGACGGTGTTATTTCTTTGCTGAGTGTAAAAAAAGGCGAGCGTGTGGCAGGTAATAGTTTTAATGTGGGTACTGAAATGATGCGTGTAGCAGACATGAGTAAAATTGAGATTAGGGTAGATGTGGGCGAAAATGATATACCCAAGGTACACCTGGGCGATTCTGCCCTGATTGAAGTAGACGCCTATAACAAAAGAAAGTTCAAGGGCATTGTAACACAGATTGCCAGCAGCAACAAGGGAGCTGCCACCCAATCGGTTACCACTACCACAACAGACGTTACCAATTACGAAGTACGCATCCGGATTTTACCGGATTCATACAAAGATTTGATAGACCCTTCCAAGCCAAAGAGCTTTCCTTTCCGCCCTGGTATGAGCGCCAGCGCCGATATACAAACCAAGCGCCACGAAGACAGGTGGTCTGTGCCCATCAATGCAGTTACAACCAGGGAAAAAGGAACAGATAAAGTGGTGGCTGGCAAAGAACCCACTACCGGTAATACCCCTGCCGATCCCAATACCAACCCCGATCAGAAAACGGGCACCACCGATTTGGATGAAGTGGTATTTGTGTTGCAGCCGGATAAAAAAGTAAAAAAAGTAGTGGTTAAAACAGATATACAGGACATCAATAATATTGAAATAACCAGTGGACTGAAAGAAGGAGATATGGTAATAACCGGACCTTATGGTACCGTTAGTAAAATACTCAAAGATGGTACGATAGTAAATGTAGTAGACAAAGACAAGCTTTTTGATACAAAAAAATAGAAGGGATTGCTGATTTGGGGATTTTAGGATTTTGAGATTTTGAGATTTCGGGATTGGATATTCCGGAGTTTTGTAGTTGATCGGTGAGTTGAATTGGAAGAAATTTCGCCATCACACAATCCCGGCATCAATGAGAATTTAACAGACTAAGACAAGTTTTTTGATACGAAGAAATAAAAGGGGATTGCGTGATTTTGGGATTTCGGGATTGGATAATCCGGAGTTTTACAATTGCTCAGTGAGTTGTGATGAAGAAAATCGCACAATTACGCCTTCACACAATCTCAAAATCCCACAATCGCGCAATCACAAAATTTATTATCATGTTTCGTTTTGGCGTAATAGGCGGGGGTAGTTGGGCAACAGCACTGGTAAAAATTCTTACCGATAACAAGTTGACCGTTAACTGGTGGGTAAGAAATGAGCAGGTCATGCAGCACATACAGCAGCGCCATCACAATCCCAATTATCTGAGCTCCGTTTATTTTGATACTGCGCTGCTTAAAATAAGCACCCATATCGATGAAATTATTTCAGACAGCGAATGTGTAATTATTGCAATGCCTTCTGCCTATGTAGCCGGCGCATGCAGCCACCTGGCTGCCGGTGCATTTCACAATAAAAAAGTTATTTCTGCGGTAAAAGGAATCTTACCCGAAGAAAATCTATTGGTGAACGACTACCTGAAGCAGCAATTCGATCTTCCACTAAATGATTATTTCACAGTAATGGGGCCCTGCCATGCAGAAGAAGTGGCAGCAGAAAAATTATCCTACCTCACTTTTTCTGGTTTGGATGAACATAAATTGCAGCAACTGGCAGGATGCTTTAAAACCGTTTACCTGAACACCGTGCTTAACCATGATGTATACGGCGTTCAATATGCAGCCATTCTTAAAAATATCTATGCACTTGGATCGGGTATTGCCCATGGACTTGAATATGGCGACAATTTTTTGAGCGTACTGATTGCCAATTGTGCAGATGAAATGGCCGGTTTTTTAAGAAAATCGGGCATCCGTAATGTTGAAGTGGGTGTACACGAAGACGAGGGCGATCATTTACATAAAAAAACAGCCAACTACGCCGCTTCTGTGTACCTGGGAGATTTGCTGGTAACCTGTTATTCATTGTACAGCCGCAACCGTACATTCGGCAATATGATAGGTAAGGGCTATGCGGTAAAAACCGCCTTGCTCGAAATGAATATGGTGGCAGAAGGGTACAATGCCAGTAAATGTATACATGTGATTAATAAAGAAGTAAAAGCAACCATGCCCATAGCGGATACTGTTTACCAAATACTGTGGGAAGGACTTGCACCGCGGGCCGGCTTCAGTATTATCGAAGAAAGTTTGATTTAGAACCACTGAGGCAAGCCCTGAATGCGTAGAATTGATACAAACCCTTATTTTTCTCAGTGCAGCCTCAGTGCCCCCGCGTCAGCGAGGTTCAACAGGCTCCAAAAAGAACAAGTCAGCGGCAATGCCATCAGCAAAAAGTTTTCCTTCCCTTGTTAATTGCAGCCAGTGATCATTGGCCAGCATCCTTTGTCCGCTGAGGTATTTCTGGCTGTTTTTATGCAATTGCTGACGTACAGCCAGTCCAAAATTCTTTTCCACCTGCATTAAATCAAGCCCTTGCTGTGTACGCAAAGAGGTCATGATGTATTCATTCAACCGCTGAACGCTGGTTAGCCGTTCTTTTTCAAACGGTAGGGTGTTTTGAAAAAGAGATTGAATATACAGGGCATTATTGGCTATGTTCCACTGGCGGCTTACACCATCAAATGAATGCGCAGAAGGTCCCAGTCCCAGGTATTTTTTCCCTTCCCAGTAAGATGAATTATGTTGGCTTCGGTAGCCCGGCCTGGCAAAATTGGAAATCTCGTATTGTTCATAACCGGCTTGCTGCAGGCGGTCCATTAACAAAATAAAATGCCTGGCTTGTTTTTCCGGGTCTACAGGCTCTTTTTTGTGTTGCGTAATCATTTTTTGCAGGGCGGTTCCGGGTTCAACTGTCAGTGCATAACAGGACATATGGGGAATATCAAAACCCAGCGCAGTGGTCAGGTTCTCCTCCCAGTTTTTATCTGTAAGCCCGGGGGTGCCATAGATTAGGTCGATGGACAGGTTATAAAACCCGGCCCCGTGGGCCAGTACGATGCAATTTTTGGCCTGGCGGGCGTTGTGGGCGCGGTTCATCCAAAGCAGGTCTTCTTCAAAAAAGGATTGTATGCCGATGCTTAATCTGTTGATGCCGGCCTTCTTCCACCCCGCCAGGCGTTCGGCCGTGATATCGTCCGGGTTGGCCTCCAGCGTAATTTCAGCCTGCGGGTCGATATCAAACGAGTTGCACAGGCAGTCGAGCACTTGCAGTAAATCTTCCGTTTCAAGTAAAGAAGGGGTGCCGCCACCAAAATAAATGGTGCCGACGCGATCCTGTTGCAGATAATTTTTCTGCAGTACTATTTCTTTCAATAAAGCCGGTATAAAATCGTTCTTATTTTTGAGCGAAACAGAAAAATGAAAATTACAGTAATGACAGGCTTTTTTGCAATAGGGAATATGAATATAAATGCCTGCCATACAAATTGTTTTCGGAAATTACAGCGTAATAAATCTACATGCCAAAGGTAAGCGGATACAGCCTGCAAAAATGGGTACTGGGCGCATTGATGCTAACCATTGGCACTATGGCATCCGCGCAGTACCAGTTGAGAATTTTGCCGGTCGACCGGGATAGCCTTTCCCCCATTGCAAAGACCCTGGGTTTGCAACAGGAATTCCCCAGCCGCCTGGCCTGCATAGAATACATTAATAAACTGCCGGCAACCTTGCTGGAAAAGGGTTATCCTACTGCGTCTGTAGACAGTATGGCGTTTGATTCAGCTTCAGCAATTGTAAAAATATATTTTGGTCAGACATACAGGTTTGCCGGCATAAACACAACTTCTGTAAGCAAAACTGCACTGGAACAGGCTGGCTGGAACGAAAAAAGTATAGGGAATAAGCCGCTCAACCTGGAAAGGTTAAAACAGCTGAAGGAAAAGCTGTTGCTGTATTATGAAGAAAACGGGTATCCGTTTGCAAAAGTGCAGCTGGACAGTCTTCAGTTCGATAACGATCAAATTACTGCCAAACTAAAAGTAGACAAGGGCCCGCAATATAAAATAGACAGTTTGCGCATATACGGCAACGCCAGAATAAACAATATTTTTTTGCAACGCTATCTTGATATCAGGGACGGCAGCTATTACCAGAAAAGCAAAATGCAGAACATTAACAAGCGCCTGCTGGAACTGCCCTATATAGAGCAAAAACAGCCCTGGGATATGACGATGCTGGGTACAGGGTCTATTCTTAACCTGTACCTGCTGCCCAAAAAAAGCAGCCAGATAAATGTATTGGTTGGATTTTTACCGGCTAACCAGGTTACCAATAACAGTTATGAACAGGTGCGCACCAAGCTGCTTTTTACCGGCGAGGCAACCATCAATCTAAAAAATGCTTTGGGTAATGGAGAACTGATTGGACTGGACTGGCAGCAGTTGCAGCAAAGTTCTCCCAAACTAAATTTACAGTACCAGCAACCTTACCTGTTTGGATCTCCTTTCGGCATTACCACGTCTTTTGATTTGTTTAAAAAAGATTCTTCTTATTTAAACCTCAAATTCCTGGCAGGTGTTCAATACGCGCTGTCGGCAAGTCAAACCGGTAAGGTCTTTATCCAAATGCTGGGCACCAATCTTTTAAATGTAGATACCGTAGCGTTGCGGGCCACCAGGACCCTGCCCAATGCCATTGACGTAAGTTCTTTTAATGTGGGTGTTGACTATAATATCGACAAAACCAATTACCGGCTTAACCCGCGCCGCGGTTATAACATACAGTTAGTGGCTACCGCCGGCACAAGAAATATCAGGAAAAATAACATAATTGTAAAACTCGCAGACCCCGATTTTTCTTACGCTTCCCTGTACGATACCGTGCAACTAAAGACCTATCAGTTCAGTGTAAAGGCTGCGCTGGCACAGTATTTTCCACTGGGCAGGCAATCTGCGGTAAAAACTTCTTTTAACGGCGGTTGGCTGCAAAGCCCCAATATTTTCCGCAACGAACTTTTTCAGATCGGGGGGTATAAATTAATGCGTGGTTTTGATGAAGAAAGCATTTTTGCTTCTCAGTATGCGGTTACCACCGCCGAATACCGTTATCTTGTGGGCCTTAATTCCTACTTTTTTGTTTTTGCAGACGGGGGGTGGGCGCAAAATAAAAGTGTGAGTGTACAAACAAGCAATACTTTTATAGGAGTGGGTCTTGGAATGGCATTCGAAACAAAGGCGGGCATTTTTAATATTTCTTATGCCAATGGCAAAAGAAATGACTTAAAATTTGATTTACGGCAATCAAAAATTCATATTGGCTATGTAAATTATTTCTGATGGATTAAAAAAACATGCTGCTTTTATTCCTGGTTGCTCTTATAGTATTTTTGTATTGTAATTAGTGTTTGTGAAGTATATTATCTATTTGCTTTTTTTCCTGTTTACCGTAAGACTGGCGGCGCAGACGCCCGTAACAGATACGCCGGTTGTTCACCAGGAATTGCCACCTGTGCCAAAGGCCAGGCCAAAGCCCAGGATAGTGAAAAAGGATACGGCCCGCATACAGCCATTCAAATTGGATTCAATGCCCGGTACCGACGCTTCCATCATTGCTAAGGAAATGAACCCTTTCAATGCACCAAAGGGAAGGCTTTCTTACAGGGCTATTTTACAATTCAACCGGTATTATAATTTTTTCGGGCGGCCACAAAACCTTGTATCAGAAGAAAGGAAGCCAGCCGGTAAAGAAGCATTGTTTTATATTTTAATGGGCTTGCTTTTTTTCTTTGCCCTCATTAAATTGTTGTTCAATAAGTATGTCACCAACCTGCTGGGGTTGGTATTCAGGGCCTCTTTGCGGCAAAAACAAATCCGGGAGCAATTGCTGCAGACACCCCTTCCCTCCCTGTTTCTCAATATCTTTTTTGTAATCGTGGCCGGTCTTTATATTTTCTTTCTGTTACAGCATTACCAGGCCGTACAGACCACCGGTTTTTGGCTGCTGTTACTCTATTGTACCCTTGCCGTGGGGCTGGTATACCTGGTTAAATTCATGGTACTCAAATTTACCGGGTGGATTTTTAATATCAGGGATGCCGCTGATACTTATATCTTTATAGTGTTCCTGGTAAACAAGCTACTGGCCATCTTCCTGCTGCCGCTGCTTATAGTGATGACTTTTTCCCTGGCATCCTGGGGCAGCGTCTTGCTTACCCTTTCCTACATTATGGTAGTGGTGTTTTTTGCCTACCGTTATATTGTATCATTTGCACCGGTAAGAAGGGAAGTTAAAGTTAGCCAGTTTCACTTTTTTATGTACCTTTGCGCCTTCGAGATAATACCACTTTTGTTAATATATAAGGTTTTATTGCGTTTTTTCTAAGTGTTATTACAGTTTTTAAGGCAGATATTCTAAAATTGCGAAACCATATCCAGTAAGAAATGGTAAAGAACGGTGAAAGAAATACAGCTCCGGCTGCAAGAAAAGTTAAAAAAGTCCTTATTACCCAGCCCAAACCGGAAACGGATAAATCTCCGTATTACGAACTGGCAAGAAAATACAGCATAGAACTATCTTTTCATCCGTTTATCCGGCTGGAAGGCATCCCACCTAAAGAATTCCGCAAGCAAAAAATAGATATTGCCAATTATTCGGCGGTCATTTTTACCAGCCGCAACGCTATTGATCACTTCTTCCGCACCTGCGAAGAAATGAAAGTCAATATCTCACAGGATACCAAGTATTTCTGTATAACTGAGGCAGTAGCCCTTTACCTCCAAAAATTCATTCTTTACCGCAAACGCAAGGTTTTTTATGGCGCCGATGGCACCAATAAAAGCATGTTTGACGTAATTAATAAGCACAAGGAAAATGAGAAATTTCTTTACCCTGTCTCTGAAAATCAACAGGATAACGAAATTGTGGGCTGGTTAAAACAGCATAATTGCGAATATGCAACGCCTTATATGTACCGCACCATCAGTGCAGATGTAAAAGAAGTACTTGGCCACCAGGAGTTCGACGTTATCTGTTTTTTCACCCCCAGTGGCGTCAGAAGCCTTTTTGATAACTGCCCAAGGTTTAAACAAAATGGCACCAAAATAGGTGCTTTCGGAAGCAATACTTCACGCGCCGTAGAAGAAGCCGGCCTGATGCTGGACATAAAAGCACCCCAGCCGCAAACTCCCTCCATGGTAGCTGCATTGGATAAATACCTGGCCAGTCTAAACCAAACACAGGCATAGTTTATTTTGAATTTTAAATTGTAAATTTTGAATTGCCGGGGGGCGAATCTGCTATTTTAAATAAGTGGCATTATTTTAAATTTTGAATTATCGGGGTAAATCTGCAACTACGCATCCCCGTTACCATTATTTAAAAGGCGGCATTCAAAATTTACAATAAACACTGCCCCCATTTAAAATACAACATTTTAAATTTAAAATAAACTTCAGCAACGTTTATGCATACAGCTAACCGGTTGATAAATGAAACAAGCCCCTACCTGCTTCAGCATGCACATAACCCGGTAGACTGGTATCCCTGGGGCGGGGAAGCTTTGCAAAAAGCAAAAAATGAAAACAAGCCCATCCTAATCAGTATTGGCTATTCTGCCTGCCACTGGTGTCATGTAATGGAAAAAGAAAGCTTTGAGAAGGAAGAAGTAGCGGCTATTATGAATGAACATTTCATTAACATAAAAATTGACCGCGAAGAGCGACCAGACCTTGATCATATTTATATGGATGCCGTGCAGGTTATGACGGGAAGTGGTGGCTGGCCCCTGAATGTTTTTTTAACGCCCGATGCAAAACCGTTCTATGGTGGCACCTATTTTCCTCCTCAAAAAGCCTATAACCGGGCTTCCTGGACAGATGTTTTATACGGTGTAGCCAATGCTTTTGCCGAACGCGGAAGCGAAGTAACAGCCCAGGCGGAAGGGCTTACCGCCCACCTGCTAAAGTCGAATACTTTTGGTGAACCGGTAAATGACAGCGATGCCGTTTATACCGCTCAAAACGCCCGGCTTATATTTGAAAACCTCATGAAAGCCGCCGACAAAGCAGAAGGTGGTTTTGGCAGGGCGCCCAAATTTCCCCAAACATTTTCTATTCAGTACCTGCTCAGGTATTTTCATTTTTATAAAAACGACGAAGCGCTGCAACATGCCTGTCTGAGCCTTGATAAGATGTTGTATGGAGGCATTTATGACCAGGTGGGTGGCGGTTTTGCAAGATATGCCACAGACAATGAATGGCTGGTACCGCATTTTGAAAAAATGTTGTACGACAATGCTTTACTGGTCATTACTTTAAGCGAAGCTTACCAGATTACCCACCATAAAAGATATATTGAAACCATTGGGCAAACCATCGATTTTATTGAAAGGGAAATGATGTGGCATGAGGGCGGTTTTTATTCGGCCCTGGATGCTGATAGTGAAGGTGAAGAAGGCAAATTCTATGTATGGGAAAAAGCCGAAGTAGACAGTGTGCTGGAAGATGATGCAGCCATGTTTTGTGCATATTACGATGTGACCGCCAAGGGAAACTGGGAGGGGAAAAATATCTTACATGTACCTGTACCTGCTATTTCCGCCGACCCATCCAATGAAGAAGGAAAGGCATTAATGAACAAGCTGGCAGCCTGCAGAAAGAAATTGTTGCTACAGCGTGGCAAAAGAGCCCGGCCCTTGCTTGACGATAAAATGCTGCTGGGCTGGAATGCACTCATGAACACAGCCTGCAGCAAGGCATATGCGGCAACAGGCGAAGAACGGTACCGGCAACTGGCTGTAGAGAACATGCGGTTTATAACAGACCATTTCAGCGGAAAGGCCAGGGGCGCTTTTTACCATACATTTAAAAACGGGCTGGCCGGGCACGATGCCTTTTTAGACGATTATGCATACCTGATTCAGGCACTTATCCATTTACAGGAAATAACCGGTAATGCCGGTTATCTTGAACTGGCCAGGGAAATAACTGAATTTGTAATAGAAGGGTTTACGGATGCCGGGTCCGATTTTTTCTTTTTTACACACCGTTCGCAGCAGGATGTTATATTAAGAAAAAAAGAAATATATGACAGTGCGGTTCCATCTGGAAATTCGGTAATGGCCGGCAACCTGCTGTATTTATCGCACGTATTCGATAATAGTGAATGGAAAAAAAAGGCTGATGCAATGGTTGGCACACTATTGGGGTTGATTGTCCGTTATCCAACCTCATTTGGCGGTTGGGCCAATCAACTAATTTCAATGACTGCAGGCTTCAAAGAAATAATCATTACCGGGGAAAAATTTAACGAAATTCTTTTTGGGATTTTGCATATTTTTATCCCGGCCCGGATTTTACAATCTTCTTCCGCTACCAATGAAATCTATCCCTTGCTAAAGGGTAAGCAATATGATGAACCGTTTCTTGTTTATGTGTGTGAAAATTATGTTTGCCAGCCTCCTCTAACTAGCTTATCCTCCTTTACTAAACAGTTTGATAAATAATGCTTTATAAAATTATAAATGAAGTTGTTTATTTATACAATAAATCAATATCAATGGTCGTTTATGGCTTACGGGATTTTTACGATTTGACAATTAAGAAAAAATTTCTAAACTTGTAGCTGATGTTCACAAAACATTATATTTGCCGATTACCCTTTAATATTATGAAAATGAAAAACCTGTCCATGTTTTTAGCAGCTGCTACAGTATTGCTGGCTAGCTGCGGCAAATCCGGAAAATCCTCTAAAGGGTTGCCCAACGACGGCCAACTGCACGGCGTAGCCCCCGGCAGTAAGTATCAACTTCCCAAACCTCCTGGTATGGTGTATATTCCGCCTGGAACCTTTCATATGGGTCCCAGTGATGAGGACGTTAACTATGCATATATCGCTCGCAACAAACAGGTATCCATCAATGGATTCTGGATGGATGCTACCGAGATTACCAATAACGAATACCGCCAGTTTACCAACTGGGTGCGCGATTCTACAGCAGCCAAATTAATGGGCTATGTAAAAAGCGTTGATGGCGTAGATGCCATTGACTGGAAAAAAGCATCTACCATTAAATGGGGCGATAAAGCTACAACTGAAAAAATTGACCAGCTGATAGTTTCTCCCGATAACCGCATTTTTGGTAAAAAGGAAATTGATGCCAGCAAGTTGATTTATCAGTCAGAAACTTTCAACCTGAAAGAAGCTGCCAAAAGAGAGAATGCAGGCAAACCACGTTCCTCTTTTATTGACAAGAAACCCGTTAAAATTTACCCTGATACACTGGTTTGGATAAGAGATTTCTCTTACTCTTATAATGAACCAATGACCAAAAGATATTTCTCTCACCCTGCTACCGGCAACTACCCTGTTGTTGGTGTAAACTGGGTACAGGCTACAGCATTCTGCGAATGGAGAACACATTACCTGAATTCTTTTCTTGAATCAAAGAAAAGATCACAGGAATCGGATTTCCGCTTACCTACTGAAGCAGAATGGGAATACGCCGCACGCGGTGGCCGTTCACAATCTATGTTCCCCTGGGGTAACTATTACCTGAGAAACAAAAAAGGTTGTTTGCTGGCTAATTTCAAACCCGGCCGTGGTAACTACCCCGAAGATGGTGGCTTCTACACAGTTCGTGCAGACGGTTACTGGCCCAATGACTTCGGTTTGTATTGCATGGCAGGTAATGTAGCAGAATGGACCTCTTCTCTTTATTACGAAGGTGGCTATAATTTCCAGCATGATATGAACCCGGATATCCGTTACAATGCCAAGGATTCAGATCCTCCGCGCATGAAAAGGAAAGTAATCCGCGGTGGAAGCTGGAAAGATGTAGGTTACTTCCTGCAAACCGGTACACGTGCATACGAATACCAGGACACTGCTAAGTCTTATATCGGTTTCCGCACCGTGATTGATTTACCATCAACACAGGGCAAACGCTGATATTTAACTAACTGAACAAAATTTATTAGCGACTATTTCGTTTTTAACTTGATTTAATAAATCAGCAATACATTCTTTTCTCTAAAACCCGTTTAAAAAACTCTAAAAAACACGAAAACTATGGCTGGAGTAAGTAAAGCAACAGACAAATTTGTAAATGTATTTGTATGCGTAGGCGCTGCAGTAGTAATCTTTGGTGCCTGGGCTAAAATCCTTCACCTTTCATTTGCAAATGCAATGCTGACCGTAGGTCTTTTAACAGAAGCTGCGATATTCTTAATATACGCCTTCTTACCGCCTCCCGGACAAGAAATGGCAGCCCTTGCTGAAGCGCTTCCTAAAATGAGCAATTCAGGACACCCTTCAGTAAACGCGGTTGAAAAAATGATGAACGAAGCAGACATCACTCCTGCCAGTTTAAAAAAGTTAAGTGAAGGTTTCCAGAAATTTGGAACTTCAGTTAACCAGATTAAAGATGTTTCTGAAGTGGTAACAGCTACTTCTGAATATACCGCTAAAACAAAAGAAGCCACCGGCGCGCTTGGTTTAATGAAGGAAGCTTATACAAAGTCTGCTGCAACCATGCAGTCTTTCAATGACGCTTCAGAATCTACCAAACAATTTCATGGCCAGGTGCAGGTATTGACTAAAAACCTGGGCTCACTGAATACCATTTATGAGCTGGAATTACAGGATACCAACAACCATTTAAAGGCAATGAACAATTTTTACAGCAACCTGGCTACAGCCTCACAGGCCATGCAGGGTAGCGTAGCAGATGCCAAGAAAACACAGGAACAGATTGGTTTGCTGGCTAAAAACCTCAGCAGTCTGAACCAGGTATATGGTAATATGTTAAGCGCCATGTCGGGTAAACAGTAATTTATAAAAGGATAGAGAAAAGAACAGCCATTGTTTTAATCAATATCCAGTACCCTAATCAAAGCTTGAAAAACCTGATTTAATTAAATTTAATTCACTCACCCATGTCTTTACCAAAAGAGCCCAGGCAGAAGATGATCAATATGATGTATTTGGTGCTAACAGCTTTGCTGGCGCTAAATGTATCCAATGAGGTCTTGGAAGCCTTTAAAACCGTAAATAAAAGCATCAACACATCCAATACAGCGCTCGATAATAAAAACAAAGTTATCTACGATGCTTTCGCCAAAGAATTAGAAGACCCGCAGGTTAAAGCAAAAGCCGCCATATGGGCGCCCAAAGCAGAGCAGGTAAAAAAGCTGTCTGCTGATGTAAGCAACTACCTGGACAACATGAAACAACAGTTGAAACAGGAATCTGGTCTTAAAAAAGATGAGAAAGGCCAGGAAGAATTTAAAGAAGACGACCTGGATGCTGCTACCCGTTTATTTACCGAAAAAGGAGAAGGTAAAAAAATGTATGAAGCACTGACCGCCTACAAGAAAAATGTACTGGCTGTGCTGAATCCGGAAGAATTCAAAGACAACCCTGATCTGGCAAAAGCCATCGCTGCAAAGAAAGCAGAGTTTCTGAGAACGCTTCCCCTGGATATGACGCCTCCCGCTAAAGCAAATGCTGAAAAATCAGGCGATGAAGGCAAAGACTGGACGTTTAACTACTTCCACATGACGCCAACCATTGCCTCCTTAACCATCCTGAGCAAATTCCAGAATGACGTTAAGAATTCAGAAGCGCAACTGGTAGATTATATCCACTCACAGGTAGGCCAGGTTAAAATTGTATATAACAAATTTGCCGCTATTGCTCAGGCCAACAGAACTTATGCCATGCCCGGCGATGATATTGAAGTTACCGCAGGTATCGGTGCGTTTAGCGATGCTGCACAGCCCAATATCACCATCAACGGTCAGCACATGCCATTGACAGACGGCAAGGCCTTGTTTAAAACAACTGCCAGTGGTGCCGGTGAACACTCAGTTGCAGTGAAAATTGAATACACCACACCCGATGGCAAACACGAAGTAAAAGACGAAACCGTTAAGTATACCGTAGGTACCCCTTCAGGTGCTTCTATGTTCCTTACCAAGATGAACGTTGTGTACATTGACGTTGACAATCCAGTACTGATTTCTTCAGGTTCAGGTGGTAAGGAGAACATGAAGGTTAACTTTACCAATGGTTCTATCGTTCCTGCAGGCGGTGACTTATTTAACATTAAACCGACTACACAGGGCGCTGGTAAAGTAAACATCAATGTAAATGGCAAAACCACTTCATTTGACGTACGTTGCAAAAGCTTGCCAAACCCACAGCTGCTGGTTGGCGGTATAGCAAGCGGCGCTATCAGTTCAGCCGTGTTTAAATCACAGGGTGGAGCTATTACAAAACTTAAAGACTCAGACTTCGATTTCCCTTTTCAGATTATAAGCTATCAGATTGGAGCAAGAAATCAAAGTGGAGTTGTACAGGAAGTAACCATCGATGGGCCGCGCTGGAGTGCTGCTAACGCATTGATTCAGTCACAGGCACCAGGTTCTGTTGTGTATTTCGACAAAATTCAGGTACTGGGTCCCGGAGGCAAAAAGAGAACTATCGACGGAACTTATTTCACGCTCAGATAAATTAACAGTAAAAAGTTGAAAGCAATGAAAAACCGTATTATTAAAATGTGTCTTTTGGTAGCAGTACTGGCAATATGCGCAGGCAATGCAGATGCACAGACCAATGCCAAGAAGCGTACATCCAAGAAAAGAACAACGGCCAAAAAAAGCACTAATAAAAATGCGGGCAATGCCACTGCTACAATAGCTGCTCCGGCAAAAGACACTACAAAGCCTGTTCCTGTAGACCCGGAAATAAACCTGGGTGTTATCAAGAAAAGTCTTCGTAATGATGATGCGATTGAGCGTAACCTGGTAAAGGAAAGAACGCCGCTTCCCTACGAACATATCCGCGAGGATGATGCCGTTTACAGGCAGCGTTTGTGGAGAGAGATCGATGTACACGAAAAAATGAATCTTCCTTTTGTGTATAAGGCAGATGGCGATAACGGCAACCAGCGTTTTGTTATCATTCTTTTAAATGCTATTAAAAGCGGCGAAATAACAGCTTTTGATGCTATGGACGACAGGTTTACTACACCGATGCCATTTGGTTCTATAGCCCGTAAACTGGTCGGTGAAAGCAAAACAAGCCAGGTTCCTGACTGGGCGAAAGATCCAACCGGCGCCACAATGAAGGATACTACTATCACAGATGAGTTCGATCCGAATGCGGTAGAAAAATTCTGGATTAAAGAAGATGTGGTTTTCGATAAAGAGTCATCACGCCTGCATACCCGTATCTTAGGAATTGCTCCTATGAAAACGGAGAAAAATCCTGATGGTTCTTTAAAGTATGTTACTCCTTTGTTCTGGGTATACTATCCCGACCTGCGTCCCATGCTGGCTAAATATGAAGCATACAATGGTAAAAACTTTGGTGCACGCTTAAGCTGGGAAGAAATGTTTGAAAGCAGGATGTTTGCCAGCCGTATTATAAAATCAACGGTAGAGAACCCCAACGATTTATACATTGAAGGTTATATAAAGGATCCAATCTTACGTCTCTTAGAAGGCGATAACATCAAAGAAAAGATATTCAATTACGAACAGGACCTCTGGTCTTATTAAGTTTGATAAACTTTTTAAAATTAAAAGCATCGTAGAAATACGATGCTTTTTTTATTTACAACAATCAATATTATTGCTTACAATCAGTAAAAAAATACCCTTAATGTAGTATTGGATTGTGAAATATGTTTGCTATTTTTACAACGGTTTTTCATAGGATATTGGATTTTAAAAACGGGGCTGGATTTTCATCCTGGCCCCTTTTCTTTTTTATCAAAATAGCTGCTTATAATACCTGCTTTTGAAGCACCTGCAATCTTCGCAACTTCTTCTTTTCCCGCTTCTCTTATTTTTTTTACCGACTTAAATTCCTTTAACAGCAAATCGGCAGTTGCCTTGCCAATGCCCTTTATGCTTTCCAGTTCATTTTTAAATGTGCCGCTGCTGCGCTTGCTGCGGTGAAAAGTTATTCCAAAACGATGTACCTCATCGCGTATAAACCTTATCAGTTTCAGGCTGTCACTGTTATAAGGCAATTTGACAGATTGCTGATCGCCCTGAAAAAATATTTCTTCTTCGTTTTTGGCAAGTCCTACAAGCGTCATTTTTCCGTCGAGCCCCAATGCTTGGATACTTTCAATAGCGGCGCCTAACTGGCCTTTGCCGCCATCTATGATAACCAATTGCGGCAATGGCTGATTTTCTTCTTTTAACCGCCTGTAACGCCTGTATACCACTTCCTTCATGGTGGCAAAATCATTAATGCCCTCTACTGTTTTCACATTGAAATGGCGGTAATCTTTTTTGCTGGGTATACCGTCTTTAAAACATACCATGGCCGACACCGGGTAGCTGCCCTGGAAATTGGAATTATCAAAACACTCGATGTGCAGGGGCAAATCTGCCAACTGTAAATCTTCCTGCAACTTGTACAGCACCTGTTTGCGATCCATGTCTGATTTTCCTTCCAGTTGCAGTGTTTTCTTTTTCCTGATTTCTTCCCTGAAGTAGTCTACGTTTTTAGCCGAGAGTTCCAGCAATTTCTTTTTCTCTCCTGCTTTGGGGATGGTTAAAACGGTATTGGGTTCCGGGTATTCAATTTCAACAGGCACAATGATTTCTGCTGCAATACTATTAAAGGTCTGGCGCAATTGAGCCACAGCAAAAGCCAGCACTTCCTTATCATCTTCTTCCAGGTGGGTTTGCAGCTGAATGGTATGGGTTTGAACAATGGTACCATTCTGTATCATCAGGTAGTTTACATAGGCAATATCGTCTTCTTTCAAAATAGTAAATACATCCACATTGCCCAGGCGCCTGCTTACGACCACAGATTTTGCCTGGTAATTTTCTACGTGTTCCAGCTTCTTCCTGATAACTTCTGCCTTTTCAAACTGCATGTGTTCTGCAAAGCCAGCCATTTCTTTTTTGTAATGCTGTATAACCGGCGAAAGGTTTCCTTTTAGCAGGCTTCTCAGACGCTGCAATCCTTCCTGGTAATCTTCCTGGGTCTGCCATCCCTCGCAGGGGCCTTTGCAATTGCCCAGGTGATATTCCAGGCATACCTTAAATTTCTTTTTTTGAATATTTTGGTCCGTGAGGTTTAGTTTGCAGGTGCGTAGCTGGATATTCTGTTTTATGAAATTAAGCATTTCACGCACTTTGCCTACTGAAGTAAACGGTCCCAGATATTCTGAACCATCATTTATTTTTTTGCGTGTAAGAAAAACTCTTGGAAAAGGCTCCTTTTTGATGACGATAAACGGAAAACTTTTATCGTCTTTAAGGTCGATATTGTATTTGGGCTGAAATTCTTTTATGAGCGAGTTTTCCAGGAAAAGTGCGTCCTGCTCGGAGTCTACAATGGTAAACTCTATATAGTTGATATGCTTTACCAGCTCGTGGGTTTTATAGCTGGTAAAAGTTTTACTGAAATATGAACTTACGCGTTTGCGCAGGCTTTTGGCCTTGCCTACATAGATAAGCTCCTTACTTTTATTAAAGTATTTATAAATTCCCGGGTTTACCGGAATAGTGTGGGCAATCTGCTGAAACTCCTGCGCCGTCATGAATGATGAATGAAATTAGTAATCGTGGGACGTGAGACGTGAGGCGTCAGACGTGAGTCTTTTGCCGGTAACTTTTAACGCAGCATGCACTGACGTCTGACGTCTGACGCCTCACGTCTCTCACGTTTTAATCTGTATAATCCCAGGTAATCTTTACCTGTTCAACCGGTAAAGATTTTCCCTTTACCTTTTTCTCTGTTATTACCTGCATGTTTTTTCCTGTTTTCCAGTATAGCTTCTGGCTAAAGCTGGTATCATTCCTGCTGAATATCTTTTCCATGTAGATACCGGTCACCTTATCATTTTCTACGGGGTCGGGTTTAATGTATACATTAATCTTTTGGATGGGCAGTGTAGTGTCTGCCGTGGTAAAAATAAGTGTTACAGAAGGTCCGCTCTGATCGGCTATGCTTGTTTCTGTATAAAATTTTTTCAGATCGGGTGCATTAATATCCGGTTGTCTGAAATTTTGCGCCAGTTCGGATAGTTCTTTATCTGTGGCAACGGACAGCTTACTGTTGTTGTTAATAATAACAGTTTTACTGATGGGTAGTTGCAGGGAATCAATAATTTTTAGCTGTCCGCCAATATAATCAGGAACCGGGAAAAAATCATGGGGCGTCCCGGTGCTGTCTTTTACTTCAGTTTTTGCTTTGGCAGGTATTGGTGAATGGTTATTACAGGAGCTAACCAGCAGGGCTGCAATCAGCATGAACAGGGTATATTTCATGCCATAAAAATAGGAAATAAAAAAAGCCCCCGGAAAATTTCAGGGGGCATATAAAATCTTTGTAATTATCAGAATGATTTGGTTACGCCAAACTTAATACCATATTCGGTAAGGTATTCACGTACGCGGTATTGATTGCTGTAGCTTGACAACAATTGCGAGCGGAATTGCGGGCCGATTTGCCATCTTAGACCGCCCGTTGTATATGACACAAAGGCTTCAAAATTGGTATGTACGTTAAAATTACGCGCCAGGTCGGGGCTTTGAATATAATTTTTATAATCAGACGAAATAAGATAGCTGGTGCTGGTAAGTAAAAAAGTGGGTTGAACGCCGCCGGCAACACTAAACTGCAGCTTCTTACGACCCAGCAGTTTTATTTCTATACCAACCGGAAGTGATAGTTGCAGGTATTTGTTTTGCAATTGTTCAGGGGCATAACCGGAGAAATTCCTTATATCAGTATACCCGGATACTGTATCATGCACCTGGGAGTTGTTTAATGCGATAGAAGCTTTTTCGGTGTGGTATTTAAATGCATCAATATAATACCTTGAATAGTTTAACTGTGCGCCCGCAAATAGGCGCAGGTTGTCAGACAGCCTGTATTGCACATTGCTGCCCAGTTCGAAACCAGTTGCGGGTTTATGATTTACATAGTGATTTATATTGCCCGCATCGCCGCTGGCTACAGGAATATTACTGCTGTTATTACTGCCGGCATTAACGTTAGACAATCTCCGGTAGCTGATGGTAGGGCTTGCATAATACTGCAATGACCACCTGGAGTATTTTAATGGTTGCTTTGCCGCTGCATTTTCTATTTGGTTGGCAGGTTTACCCGCTTCTTCTTTTGTGCTATTGTTTTTATCCTTTAGGTTTTCATGTAACAATAATGGGTTTTGTGTTACAGAAAGAGTCGGCTCTGTAACTCCGGTACCCGTTTTAGGTGATGGAGATAGCAGGGGTAAGGGGTTATTTTCAATAACCAAAACATTTTCATTGCTGCCGGTACTGGCAACTTCCGGGCCACCTGTGTTGTTTTGGGCGGTAGCCGGAGTTGTTGCAGTGTTAGTAGTATTATCAGCGTTATCTGTATTAAGAACTGTTGGATCTTTTTGCGCTGTTTGTATGGTTGTCATCCTGCCCGGAACAGTTGGGGGAACATGGCGATGAGCATTTGAGGGGACGGGGCTATTTTGCAGCGATGATTGTACGGGCGATAAAGTTTGTGTTTCCGGAGTAAGTCCCGATAGCATCTTGTTATAATCGGACATTAATATTTCCCTGCCTGCTACCAAACCCATACCAATTAAAAGCAAACTAAAACCCAATGCCCACCATTTTTTTCTGCCGTGTAAGGAACTATAAACATTGTTCCAGACCCTGTCAGATGGATACATTTTATATTGATCCGATTTCTGTTTTAGAAACGCTTCAAAATCATTATCGTAAATATTCCGGTCCATGTAAGCAAGGGTATTTTATGTACGGATTGTTAGTTTGGTTCTTTATAAGTGTAACAGATCTTCTTCCTGCATAAGCGACTACCCTCCAAAAGATGATAAAAAATTCATCTTTTTTGCCGGCTGCTGCTGCAGTATTTTTTTCTTAATCAAAATATCTTCCAGCATTTGTTTTGCACGGGTGTATTGAGATCTGCTGGTGCTTTCCTCAATATCCAGCATGTTTCCTATTTCCCTGTGCGAATAACCTTCAATAGCGTACAGGTTTAAAACAGTTCTATAGCCTATTGGCAATATGCGTATACACTCTACCACCTGTTTTGCCTGTACTATCGATGGCACACTTTCCTCTCTTACCTGCATGGCTGTGGCATGAATAATGTCTACACTTTCATTAAACTTTTTATTTTTCTTCAGATTGTTGATACAGGTATGTACTATAATGCGTCTCACCCAACCCTCAAATGCACCCTGGTTACGAAAGGTATGTATCTGGGAAAATACCTTTATAAACCCTTCCTGCAGCATGTCTTCTGCATCTTCCCTGTTGTGCGCAAACCGGTAACAAACCGCCAGCATTTTAGGACTGTACCTGCTGTACAATTCCTTTTGTGCTACTGCATCGTTTTTTAAACAACCTTTTAATATGGATTCCTCTGTCATTTTGGACGTTTGGTAACCCGTAATTTAAGACAATTTTTAATACAGGTTGCTGCTTGGCTTATATAAATAGATTCCAATTTTATTTTAAAAATGTTGGGAATATCCTTTTTTCTATAGAAAATATTTAAAATATGAGCGCTATTTGGGATAAATAATTAAGAGAGTCGCTGTTTTTTATTTAAAATCAAGGAATTCGCTTATCCTAAAAAAAATATAAAATCATTTTTATTGATTTGCATTAAGACCAGCGCAGATCTGTTTCTATGCCGGGGAGATGGCATTTGCCGGTAAACCAGGGTTGATATAAACCAGGGTTGATAATTATTTCTTTCTAATAAGGCTATCCCGGGGATATTTCTGTTCCATTAATGTTCGGTTCATTTCTGCCCAGGTAATCAGGGCCTGTTTTTGGTCTGCTGTAAGAATGGCGTCTTTATGTATCCAGGTATAACTGTTCAGGGGCATTTCATCTTCCTTTACCTGCTTTATAATTTCTTCCATTTTCTTGTATTGCCGGCGGGGCCGGTAGGAAGCGAATTCATCAAAATCCAGCTCTTTTTTCCCTTCATTAATATGGTTGTTCAACCACCAGTCTACCGGCTGTATTTTTGAATACCAGGGGTACACGGTATGACCCGAATGACAGTCGTTACAACTTACAGCAAGTATTTTTTTTACACTATCCGGCACAGCAAAAACAGCAGCTACTGAATTGGCCGGCACAGCAACCGATTCGTTTTTTTTAGGATGGAAAAATTGAATGATAACCAGTACTGCTACAAGAAAGACCAATATTTTTTTTACCATTTTGATTAGCCGTTAAAGCTGTTTGAATGCCATAAAATATTATTTTATTAAGATATTTCCCGTCATTTCTTTTGGTACCGGCAACTGCATCATGGTTAAAATAGTAGGCGCCAAATCGCCCAGTTTACCTGGCTGAATGGTTCCCTTCCATTCCTTGTCTATGATAAAAAAGGGCACCAGGTTTAAAGAATGCGCAGTATTGGGCGATCCGTCATCATTTACCATATAATCAGCGTTGCCATGGTCGGCGGTTAGAAAAACGGTGTACCCGTTATTTAATGCCGCGGTAACAACTTTTTCAACGCAGGCATCTACTGTCTCAGCGGCTTTTACCACGGCGCTGAAGACACCGGTATGACCTACCATATCCGTATTTGCGTAGTTGAGGCATATAAAGGAAGGCGCTTTGCTCTCAATTTCCGGGATTATTGAAGTTGTCAGTTCCCAGGCACTCATCTCTGGTTTAAGATCATAGGTAGCCACTTTGGGCGAAGGTGCCATGATTCTTTTTTCACCCTCAAACGGTTTTTCACGGCCACCGCTGAAGAAGAATGTAACATGGGGATATTTTTCTGTTTCGGCTATGCGTATCTGTTGCAGTCCGTTTTGTGCTATAATATCTCCCAGCGTGTTTTTCAAATCGTCATTCTCAAATACCACGTGCACATTTTTGAAAGAATGATCGTATTGGGTCATGGTAGTGTAGTCAAGGCTCAGTTTATGCATGCCATTATCGGGAAAATCCTGCTGGGTAAGCACTTCGGTAATTTCGCGGCAACGGTCTGTACGGAAATTGAAACAGATGGCAACATCGCCATCTTTAATAACTGCCACCGGTTTATTGCCGGCAGTTGTAATTACGGTGGGTTTTATAAACTCATCTGTAATATTGTTCCCGTAAGATTGCTTAATGGCTTCCAATGCATCTGCCGATTTTTCCCCCTCGCCGTTTACGAGCGCATCATAGGCCAGTTTTACGCGTTCCCAGCGTTTATCCCTGTCCATGGCAAAATAACGGCCGCTTATGGTAGCAATTTTTCCTACCGAGCTATTTAAATGTTGTTGCAATTCGGTAATAAAGCCCAGGCCACTTTTGGGGTCGGTATCCCTTCCGTCGGTAAATGCATGGATAAATACCTCGGTTAAACCTTCATTTTTACAGACATCTGTCAACGCCTTCAAATGATTGATATGCGAATGAACGCCTCCGTCGCTGACAAGGCCCAGCAGGTGAAGTGGTTTATTATTTGTTTTTGCCAGGCGGATGCTTTGCAGCAAAACCTCGTTTTTAGCAAAAGAGCCGTCCCTGATGGCTACATTGATGCGCTGCAATTCCTGGTACACAATGCGACCGGCACCCAGGTTAAGGTGACCCACTTCGCTATTGCCCATTTGTCCGTCGGGCAAACCAACTGCTTCACCACAGGTAACCAGGGTAGTATTGGGATATTTTTTGTATAAACTGCTCACAAACGGCACGTTGGCGTTTTGAATCGCGTCGGCCGATTTCTTTTTGCCAAGGCCCCAACCGTCCATAATAATCAAGATAACTTTTTTCTTTTCCATGCTTTAAAACTACAGATTTTCAGCGTAATCTATGATCAGGAACATCAAAATGGCGTATGATAAGCGTTTTTTTTACACATGATACAAGTTGGCATATTTTTAGTGCTATGCATTACCTTGTAATCCAGGCCCTTTTGAAGACGCATCCAGCCGTGAAGAACTAAACTTAATTTATGAAAAACTATCTGTGGCTTGTTTTGCTGTCATGCTCGTTTTTAATGAGCTCGTTTTCTCCCCCCCGTTACGGAACAGGAATGGAAATAGAGGATATCGCGGGAGCCTTAAGAACAGGCAATGCTACCCAATTGTCACGTTATTTTGATATCCGTGTTGATATAACACTTCCCGATAAAAGCGACAATTACAGCCGTGCCCAGGCAGAAATGGTGATCCGAGATTTTTTCAGCACCAACAACGTGCGCAGTTTTGAAATTAAATACAAAGGCGAAAATAACGGCTCCAAATACTGTATTGGCACTTTAAAAACCAGGAACGGCGACTATCGTACCAAGCTGTTTATGAAGCAAAAAGACAGCAGGCAGGTACTACAGGAAATAGCCTTTCAAACGGTTGAATAAACATATTACCCCTGAAAGACCTGGGGCTTGCAATACCGATTGCAGGCCTTTTTTATGCCCGGCCCTGATTAGCCGTTTGCCTTTATCTTTGTTTTATGGGCACATTTGACGAACAACTGGTTGCATTGATTGAGGCAGCCTTTAAAGAAGATGTAGGCGACGGTGATCATTCCACCCTTTGTTGTATTCCGGCCGATGCAAAGGGAAAAGCTGTTTTAAAAATCAAACAAGGGGGGATACTGGCCGGACTGGCAATAGCGGCGAAAATATTTCAATACGCCGCGCCCGCTGCCCAATTCAGGGCCTTTAAACAAGATGGGGATACGATGGAGCCAGGCGAGATAGCTTTTGAAGCAGTGGCACCCATTCATGCCATTTTGCAATGCGAGCGGCTGGTGCTGAACTGTATGCAGCGCATGAGCGGCATTGCCACACTTACCAGGCAATATACCGATAAACTAAAGGGGTATAAAACAAAAATACTGGACACGCGCAAAACAACCCCCAATTTTCGCCTGCTGGAGAAGGAGGCCGTGCAAATTGGTGGCGGCATTAACCACCGCATGGGTTTGTATGATATGATTATGCTGAAGGATAACCATATTGATTATTGCGGGGGGCTGGAACAAGCCATTGAAAGAGCCTACCACTATGTGCAAACCGTGAAGCCGGGCTTAAAGATTGAAGTAGAAACAAGAAGCATCGACGATGTAAAAAGGGTGCTTGCCACCGGCAGGGTTAACAGGATCATGCTGGATAATTTTACACCAGCACAGGTTTCAGCCGCATTGACGCTTATTAACGGCAGGTTTGAAACCGAGGCGAGTGGTGGCATTAACCTGGATAACCTGGAAGATTATGCTGCAACAGGGGTTGATTATATAAGTGCGGGCGCCTTAATACACCAGGCAAAGAGTGTAGATTTAAGTTTGAAGGCCGTGAATGGTTGAATTGCCGATTCCGGGATGCTATGATTTTTAAATGAATCGCAATGGCCAAATCCCCCAACCGATCAGCAATAAAACCCGGTTCGATGCCTAACAAAGGGAATCGCTAAATTCCAGTATCTCAAAATCAGAAATTTACTTATTATGTCAAAGAAAAATAAGCCAGACACGAGGGGTTTTGTTTTTAGTACCGATCCTGATTTTTCTTTTGAGTCAAATACCCATGAACAGGCAGCAACCCTGCCAGCCAGTCAGCAAAAATTACGCATCCGGCTGGATACAAAAAACCGGGCCGGTAAAGCGGTTACCCTGGTTACGGGTTTTACCGGAACGGAAGAAGATATTGAAACACTGGGTAAACAGTTAAAGAACTATTGCGGTAGCGGCGGTTCGGTAAAAGACGGAGAAATTATTGTACAGGGCGATCACCGCGATAAAGTGCTGCAATGGCTGCTGAAAAATGATTACAGCTTATCAAAAAAAATATAAACTTGTTTGTCAATATACTGGCCATACTTGCCATTCTGAGCACAGTTGCGGCCGCAATAACATTTGTATTGTATGGACGGGCCAGAATGAAAAAGCAGCATCAAAAAGAGAAATTATTTCTGTCCGTGCATTACACCTGCCTGGGCATCCTTTTTTTAATTGGGCTGGTATTTATGTTTTATATGATAGAAACGGAAACTTAACAAGAACTGTCTGATTGCTGATTTTTTGATTGTAAGACGCAGGGGCATCTGAAGAAATCACTAAATACCTCCATCACACAATCAGCTATTTTCACTTTGTTCTGTTGTTGGCGGTTCTTCTTCTGGTGTGTTTTTAACATAGCTTAATGCGCCACTGGGACATTTGTCTATCTGGGCCATGATGGTTGCTGAATCAGCGGCATCGGCCATTATCCACGGTCTTCTTGCCGGGTCAAATACTTCCCGCAGCCCATGCCAGCATATTTTGGAATGAATGCAAACATCGGGCTTCCATATAATGGTAATATCCTTATTGCTGTATTTATGGGTTTTGAAAGGCATAAAATTTATTTCTGATGGCTGATTTGGCGATGTCTGATCTTCCAAAATTGCGTGATTTATTTTATATTGGGAATCTGTCATAAAAGAAATCAGCGATCAGCAAATCAGACATCAGCCATTGTATTATTGTCCGGCAGCTACACTATAAGATCTTTTATCGCCCCATTTATTTAATAATTCTGAAGAGCAGATTTTGAAATTGCCGCTAAGGCTGATATACAAACCAAGTATGTCCTGCTGGGTAAGGGGTTCGCCGTCCAGCGATTCAAAACGGACATTGTATACGTTTACCAAATTCGTATATACAGAACCGGTAGGCCATACCTGCGTGCCGCGGTTACTGATGTTTACCAGTTTGAATTTAACCCCTGCATGCCGCTGGCATTTTATGGCAATAGCCTGTGGTTGTTCATGACTGTCGATAAACATATCAACCCCCACGATGCTGTCTTCATTTCCGTCATCATTGCTAAACATCATGGCGTTTTGGGCCAGTTTGTAAGGGGTAGGTGTACCGGGAACATTGGGCAGCACCGGTTTGGCATTGGTAGCAGGTTGCTTACCAAGGTTGCCGATGATGGCATCTGCAAATTCTGTGGTGTTTACCGCCTTTATCGATTTATCGCCAAAATCGCCGGTATGTATGCCGTTCTCCAGTGTATAGAGCAAAGCATTTTCAATGGTTCCCGAATTTTCTGTAAGACCCACATGCATCAGCATTGCAATACCACTTAGCAATAAAGCCGTAGGGTTGGCAATATTTTTACCCGCAATATCGGGGGCGGTGCCATGTACAGCCTCGAAAATAGAAATATGATCGCCCACATTTGCCGAGGGGGCAAAACCCAGTCCGCCAACAAGGCCGGCACACAAATCAGAAACAATATCTCCCTGCAGATTGGTCAGCACTACTACATCAAATAAATCGGGGCGTGTTACCAGTTTCATACAAAGATCATCCACAATAATATCATCTGTTTTCAGTTCGGGATATTCTTTGGCTACTTCATAAAAGCATTCCAAAAACAATCCGTCTGTTAGTTTCATGATATTGGCTTTGTGACCGCAGCTGATGCGTCTTGCTTTTTTTTGCCTGGCCAGCTCAAACGCATAGCGTATTACCTGCATACTGCCCGGTCTGGTAATAAAACGACGGCTCAGCGCCACGTCATGGGTCAGCATGTGTTCAATACCGCCATAAGTATCTTCAATATTTTCACGAACAATGGTAATATCAATAGGTATACCTGCTTTGCTGAATACGGTGTCTACGCCGTGCAGTGTCTGGAAAACCCTTTTGTTGGCATAGGTATTCCATGTCTTCCTGGCAGTAACATTTATACTTTTAACGCCCTTCCCCTTTGGTGTTTCCATGGGTCCTTTAAAAAGCAGGCCTAAAGATTCGATAGATTGCTGTGCTTCGGGTGTCATGCCATTTGAAAAGCCCTTGTCGAACACCCACTTGCCCATGTCTACAAACTCATATTCCAGCGGCACTTTATTGGCTTCAAAAATTTTTAATACTGCGGCCATAATTTCCGGGCCTATACCATCACCATTTGCTACTGCAATTTTCATGTGTTATTTTTTATTTTTGTGGATGAGCTGTTCCGCATTTACTCCGTCGGGTATGCAGCTTCATTTTTCATTCAGTATGAAGTGAAGCGGCCGGTAGAAGAATAATTAAATTCATATGGCAATTTGAATATACCTGACGGAGCAATAATACGTTTCAAATATAAGTGTACTCCACCGCATTTTTATCAGCCTGCGTAACAAAAGTTAGCTGCTCCCACGGTTTTTTTGTATCTTTCGGTTGCAAACAAAATTTCAATGGTCTCAAAAGTATCTGAAGGCATAGAAATAAGTGTAGAAACTTTCTACCAACCAGACTATTCCAATCCATTGCAGTCTGAGTTTATGTTTGCCTACCGCATATCAATAGAAAATAAAAACAGTTTCCCGGTAAAATTGCATCGCCGTCACTGGCAGATTTTTGATAGTAACGGTCAGAACCGCGAAGTGGATGGGGAAGGTGTAGTGGGTGTGCAGCCTACTCTTAACCCTGGTGAGAAATATCAGTATGTAAGCGGTTGCAACCTGCGTACGGAAATGGGTCGTATGATTGGCACCTACCAGATGGAAAATCTCAGCACCAAAAAAATCTTCGAAGTTGCCATTCCTTCCTTTGAAATGGTGGTGCCATTTAAGAACAATTAGACGCTAATTGGCGGCGAATTTGTACAAATGAACGCTAATTTTACGGCAACCATTCCCTGCTGCCTTTCATCGTTTGTTTATTAATAATAGCCCCTTATTTATCCTTCTTTTGAAATGGGAGTGCTATTCAAGAATGACCAATATAAATGCCACAGATTCGCAGATTTGTCTGAGAATTTGCGGGAATGAACGCCAATTTTATGGCAACCATTCCCTGCTGTCTTCCATCATTTGTTTATTAATAATTGCTCCCCCTATTTTTTGGGGGTTTGTATGTTTAAGAACATTCGTGTTTATTCGTCACCATTCGAAAAAATTGGCGTAAAACAAGAAAAGCCCCGGCTGTCCGGGGCTTGTTCTGGCCAATACTGGCAGGCAATCGCGCAGCTAATGTAAGTATTTTTTTTATTTTTAAACAAATTGTTAAATTTTTTGGCGGCGGCATGTGCATATAGCCATGCCGGTTATGCGTTGCATGTAGTATATTTGCAGCCTTCATGAATTTGAATGTGTTGCAGGAAGCGTTTGGCAAAGATTCCCGCGTTTTTTCTATTGCGGACAGGATTACTATGTCTGCACCCCAGCAACTCTTTCTCAAAAACCTGCATGGCAGCGCTTCTCAGTTTGTGGTAGCAGCTATTTTTCAGCACCCCGCCTGTGCAGCGATTAATCATCTTATCGTACTGAACGATGCAGAAGAAGCAGCTTATTTTCATAATACGCTTGAAAACCTTACCAATGCCCTGGACCTGTTTTATTTCCCCTCCTCCTTTAAAAACAAAAAGAACTACAAGCTGCTCAATTCTTCGCATGTAATGCTGCGCACGGAGGCACTGACCAAACTGAGCGCCGGCGGCAATAAGAAAATCATTGTTACTTACCCGGAGGCATTATTTGAAAAGGTGGTGCTGCCAAAAACCCTGTCAGAAAACATCATCCGTATAAAAAATGGCGATGCTCTGGACATCAGTAAACTCCTGCTGCAGTTTGACGACTATGGATTTACAAAAACTGATTTTGTTTACGAACCAGGCCAGTTTGCCATACGCGGTGGCATCCTGGATATTTATTCTTTTGGCAACGAAAAGCCTTATCGTATTGAATTGTTTGGCAACGATGTGGATTCTATACGCATTTTTGACCCGGAGACACAATTGAGCGAGCGGAAATTATTGCAGGTAACCATTATACCCAATGTAGAAACGCAGTTTGAAGAGGGCGACAAGGTATCGCTGCTGGAATTCTTACCGGAAAACACCGCCATATGGCTGCAGGACTGGGATGTTATTAAAGAAAGGTTACTGGTAGAAGAAGAAGACCTGCATTTTTTTATAGAATTGCAAAAAGATATAGCGCCTGCCGGTAAAAAAACTGCGGCCGACGATGACGATGATAAACTGGAAAAGAAAATTATCAGTGCGGATGATTTTATTACTGCAGAAAAGCTGGAAGAGCAAATTCTCCTTCGGCACCGTATAGAGTTTGGTCACCGGCCATCGCTAACCACCCTGTATGAAATTGAATTTCATACCAAAGAACAACCTGCTTTTAACCGCCAGTTTGATTTGCTGATTAAAGATTTGAAAAGCAGGGAAGCAAAGAAATACGATATCTACCTGTTTGCTGAAAATCCCAAACAACTGGAGCGGCTGCATACCATCTTTACAGATTTAAAGGCGGCCATACAACTTACCCCCGTACCGGTTTCTATACACCAGGGGTTTATTGATGACGACCTGAAAATAGTTTGCTATACCGATCACCAGATCTTTCAACGCTATCATAAATACCGGGTTAAACAGGCCTATAATAAAAACAAGGCCCTTACATTAAGAACACTGCGTGAACTGCAGCCCGGCGACTATGTAACCCATATCGACCATGGAGTAGGTGTTTATAGCGGACTGCAGAAAATAGAAGCCAATGGCAAATTGCAGGAAGCTGTAAGGATCATTTATAAAGACAGTGATATTCTGTATGTCAATATCAATTCACTGCATAAAATAGCCAAGTTTACAGGCAAGGAAGGATCTGTGCCCAAAGTAAATAAACTGGGCAGCGATGTATGGAACAGGCTAAAAGAGAAAACAAAGACCAGGGTAAAGGAAATTGCTTTTGATCTTATAAAGCTATACGCGCAACGCAAGGCCCAGCATGGTTTTTCGCATGCACCGGATAATTACATGCAAACCGAACTGGAAGCGTCTTTTATTTATGAAGACACGCCCGATCAAAGCAAGGCCTCTGCCGATGTGAAACGCGATATGGAATCGGCTTCGCCCATGGACAGGCTTGTCTGCGGTGATGTGGGTTTCGGCAAAACAGAGATAGCGGTTCGTGCTGCATTTAAAACCTGTTGCGATAACAGGCAGGCTGTTATCCTGGTGCCCACTACTATACTGGCCTTTCAGCATTATAAAACTTTCAGCGACCGCCTGAAAGATTTTCCGGTAACGGTAGACTACCTGAACCGGTTTAAGTCTTCCAAGGAAAAAAAGGAAACGCTTAAAAAGCTGGAGGAAGGCAAAATTGATATTATCATAGGTACACATGCTTTGCTGGGCAAAGAAGTAAAATATAAGAATCTTGGCCTCATGGTTATAGACGAGGAACAGAAATTTGGAGTAGCAGCAAAGGAAAAAATAAAAACGCTGCGTACCAACGTAGACTGTCTTACCCTGACTGCAACGCCTATTCCACGAACTTTACAGTTCAGCCTTATGGGCGCCCGCGATCTCAGCATCATTAATACACCACCGCCCAACCGCCAGCCTATACAAACAGAGGTACAGGTTTTTAATGAGGACTTTATACGCGATGCCATTTACTACGAAACCGAAAGGGGTGGCCAGGTTTTCTTTATTCATAACCGTGTACATGGGCTGGCAGAAATGGCAGGGCTGATACAGGGCCTCTGCCCGGATTTAAGCATTGGCTTTGCCCACGGGCAATTGGAAGGGCATGAGCTGGAGGAGCGCATCCTGGATTTCATTAACCAGAAATACGATGTGCTTATTTGTACCAATATTGTGGAAAGCGGGGTAGACATACCCAACGTAAATACCATTATTATTAACAATGCACACCAGTTTGGTTTAAGCGATTTGCACCAGTTACGCGGCAGGGTGGGCCGCAGTAATAAAAAAGCATTTTGTTATTTAGTGGCGCCACCAATAAGTGTGCTGCCTGCCGATTCCAGGAAAAGACTGCAAACGCTGGAACAGCACAGTGAACTGGGCAGTGGTTTTCAGATAGCCATGCGCGATTTGGATATACGCGGCGCGGGCAATATGCTGGGCGGTGAACAAAGCGGTTTTATGGCCGAGATAGGTTTTGAAATGTACCAGAAGATACTGGATGAAGCTATCCGTGAACTGAAACGTACTTCTTTCCGCGAAGTGTTTAAAGAAGAGATACAGCAACAGGAAGATTTTGTACAGGATTGTACCATCGATACGGATTTGGAAATATTGATTCCTGATAGTTATGTGGAAAGCATTACAGAAAGATTATCGCTGTACACCCGCCTGGATAATTGTGATACAGAAGAAGAGTTGCAGGATTTTCACAGTGAAATGCTGGATAGGTTTGGCCCTGTGCCGGAACAGGTAGAAGATTTATTTACCACGGTGCGTTGCCGTAAACTGGCCGTGGAACTGGGCTTTGAAAAGATGAGCCTGAAAGATGAAGTATTGCGCTGTTATTTTATCAACCGCCCGGACTCGCCGTATTTCGAATCGGATATCTTTAAGAATACCCTTGATTTTTTACAAAAACATACCAATAAGGCAAAATTAAAGCAGGTGGGTAAACTGTTTCTGCTGGTAGTAACGGATATAAAGAACATGGAAGCCATGCTGACTTTCTTACAAAGAATGCACAAAGGGGTAGTAACTAAACCGGTTGTGACAGTATAGATTTTCGATGTTGGAATTTCCTGATTTTGGGATTTTGCCCGTTCCCTGCCTTCGAAAGAAATGTTTATCAGACCAATTCTCCTGGATAATACCTCATCCGGTGCTGGTCTTCCCCTTCGTCGTTACCCTTGTTCTAATAAAAGATAATCCCGCCTGGTGGCGGGATTATGCATTCGCAGTTGGTATTGGTTATTTCATTAGGCCTTAACCATAATTATATATGCAGATAGGGTTTAATTCAAATGGAGGCACGAATGTAAAGGAAAAGGCGATAGTGAAAAAAGTTTTTTAATATCCTTTTAATGTGACAGATCTGCGAAATGATTTGCTGCACGAAATTGAAAAAAAATTAAAAAATATTTTTGCTGTATCGAAAGAATCGGTCGACAATTGCTTCAATTCCGCCTCTTTATACATTGAAAATCAAAATTTTAAAAATTGAAAATTAATCTCAATCAAGTTCTTTTTATTTCGTAAAAAAAATCCTTCCGGCAAATAATTATCTTTACCGCCATGTCAAAAAAAATAAGAGTAAGATTTGCTCCCAGTCCAACAGGAGGGCTCCACCTGGGTGGTGTAAGAACGGTTTTATACAATTTTTTATTTGCCCGCCAGCAGGGCGGCGATTTTATACTTCGCATAGAAGACACTGATCAAAGCCGGTTTGTACCGGGCGCCGAGCAATATATCCTTGATTGTCTGGAATGGTGTGGGTTGGTGCCCGATGAAAGCCCGGTGCACGGCGGTGATTATGGACCCTACCGGCAAAGTGAAAGAAAACAGCACTACAAACAATATGCAACCCAATTGGTAAACCAGGGCCATGCCTATTATGCATTTGATACGCCTGAAGAACTGGAAGCCCGGCGCAATGCGGTACCCAATTTTCAATACAACCATACCAGCCGGTCATCCCTGAAAAATTCGCTCACCCTTACAGATGCCGAAGTAAAGCAGTTACTGGATGCCGGCACCCCGCATGTGGTGCGCATTAAAATGCCCGTAAATGAAGAAGTAAGCTTTACAGATATGATTCGCGGAGAGGTGGTATTCAATTCGTCCCAGTCAGACGATAAAGTGTTGCTAAAAGCAGATGAAATGCCTACCTATCACCTGGCCGTAGTGGCCGATGATTACCTTATGAAAATAACCCATGCTTTCAGGGGCGAAGAATGGTTACCCAGCGCACCGGTGCATGTATTGTTATGGAAATATTTATTTGGCCTGGAGAATATGCCGCAATGGGCGCACCTGCCATTGATTTTAAAACCAGATGGCAACGGCAAACTGAGCAAGCGCGATGGCGACAGGCTGGGCTTTCCTGTTTTCGCTATGAACTGGACCGACCCAAAAACAAATGAACTTACCAAAGGCTTCAGGGAACTGGGCTTTTTACCGGAAGCATTTACCAATATGCTGGCCATGCTGGGCTGGAACGACGGCACCGAACAGGAAATATTTTCTTTGCAGCAACTGGTAGAGAAATTTTCGATGGAGCGGGTGCATAAAGCCGGGGCTAAATTTGATTATGAGAAGGCCAAATGGTACAACCATGAATGGATAAAAGCTTACAAGCCGGAAGGCTTAAGCCTGAAGGTAAAAGATATCATGGAAGCAAATGGCATTGTTGTAACCAACAATGCGTACCTGGATAAGGTCATTGCGCTGGTAAAAGACCGCTGTTCTTTGTTAAGCGATTTTCCGCAACAGGCGTCTTTTCTTTTTAATGCGCCCGAACAACTTGATGTGGATGCAGTAAAGCCGAAATGGAATGAGCAGAAAAAATTATTTTTTGCAGAAACCATCCGCCAGTTTGAACTGATGCCGCAATGGAACGCTTTGGATCTCGAAAAAGAATTTAAAGAATTGGCCGCCGCCAACAAGATCAAACCAGGCGATGTATTGATGCCGCTTCGTGTAATGCTGGTGGGTGGAAAATTTGGTCCCGGTGTGTTTGAAATAGCAGCATTGCTGGGAAAAGAAGAAACCATTGAGAGAATAAAAAAGGCACTAAATGCGTTTGGGCAGGCGTTAAACTCCTGACCATCTGTTTTGTCTCATCCATCAATGAAAAAACTATTACCTTTTTTCGGCGTTTGCTGTGTTTTTGCATGCAGCAAAAACAGCTCAACTACTGCAACGCCACCGGTTACTACCGATAGTTTTACCGTAACCGTAGTAAATGGCTATGGAAGCGGCAAATACAAAACCGGCGATACCGTACATATCTTCAGCACCGCTTATGCAGATAACCAGTTATTCGATACCTGGAACAGCGCCGATCAATCCCTGTTAAATGCGCCGCAGGAATGGCATACCTGGTTTATTGCACCGGCAAGAAGTACCAGTTTTACCAGTAGCATAAAAACCATTCAGTCGTTTTCATTACAGTTTGAACAAATACGGGGCCGCGACAGGATGAAACCCGTTTATTATTATTTCCCCGCAGGCCATAAAGGATTTGTTTACCTGTTGCATGGCACGGGCGGCAATGCGCAAAATGTGGCCAGCAGCTATGAATTTACGCAACTGTACAAAGACCTGGTAAATGATAATTTTGGTGTTATTATTACCGAATCAGAAGAATCAACCACCGGCATTGATGCCAATGGCGATGGTAAAATAAGATGGTCGACCACCCCCGTAGATACAATTAATAATGTGGACTATGCCAACATAAGGATCATTACAGATACATTTTACAACCGGGGTATAACCAGCCGGGGCAAATTACGCTATTCCGCAGGCATGAGCAATGGTGGTAATTTCTCTGCGGCCCTTTCATTTGTTTATAAATACAAAGCCGGCATCAGCTATTGTGCACCGGCAGGCACTGTGGTTGCACAAAATTCTGCCACCCCTTTTCAATTTTGCATGGCCCGGTTCGATAACAATGAAAATGTAGGCCCACAAGGCAATGCTGATGCTTTAAGCAATGCGCAAACGCTTACTACGCGCGGCATCTGCAGCAAATATTTGATAAAAGAACGTTCGCCCCTGTACCCCGAACGCTTTGCAAGAAGGGGCGATATTACCATTGCGAAATCAACAGCAGTTTTCAATGAATTAAAAAACAGGGGATACCTGGATAACAAAAACTATTTCATTGGTTATTCTGATGCATTTGTAGCCGCCTTCAAAGCCAGCCCCTCTTCCTTTCCGCAATTGGCAGGTTTAACCATTCCGCAAATGCTTTTTGTTACAGAGCAGATTGACCTGGCCGTATCTGACCACCAGATGTACAGCGATTTTAACCGGGCCACATTGAAGTTCCTGGACACACAATGCCAGTAGAATTTTTGCTGCGTTTGAAAAGCTGTTGTATCTTTTGGGTATAATGAAGAAAACGCCTGTTTCCCTGTCGCTTTTGATAATTGCCCTGGCGATTGTTAAATTAATTCTCCCTTTTGTTCTGCAGCAGGCAGCGTATGAACCTCACCGTGATGAATTTTTGTACCTGGCAGAGGGACGTCATATGGCATGGGGTTTTATGGAAGTACCGCCATTACTGTCCGTATTTGCATGGCTGGTCAATGCCACCGGGGATGGAATCTTCTGGATAAAATTCTGGCCGTCTCTGTTCGGCGCGCTTACCTTTATTGTCGTTGCAAAAACCATTCTTTCGCTGGGCGGAAAATCTTTTGCCATTTTACTGGGCTTTCTGCCATTTGTTACCGGCGTCTATCTGCGCGTACATTTTCTTTTTCAGCCCAATTTCCTGGAGATATTTTTCTGGACCCTGATTGCCTGGAGTATGATTTGCTTTGTTCAAACACAGCAAAACAAATGGCTGTACATTTTTGGAATAAGCGTTGGCCTTGGTATGATGAGCAAATATTCTGTGGCGTTTTTTGTACTGAGCATTTTAATTGGATTGATTGTAACCAGGCAAAGAAAAATTTTTTTAAACAAACATTTTTACCTGGCCGGCCTGGTTGCGCTTGTTATCTTTTTACCTAACCTGGTCTGGCAATACCAGCATCATTTTCCGGTAGTGTTTCATATGAAAGAACTGCAGGAAACGCAATTGCAATATGTAGACCCGATACGTTTTTTAATTGACCAGTTACTGATGAACCTGCCCTGCGTATTTATCTGGATAGGCGGATTTTGCTGGGCAAGCTTCAACCGCCAGGCAAACCAGTACCGTTTTATTGGTTGGGCATACATTGCAGTTATTGTATTACTCTTGCTTGGGCATGGAAAAAACTATTATTCCCTTGGTGTCTACCCCATACTGTTTGCATTTGGCGCTTACCAGCTTGAACAGTTTACAGCCATCCGTTTTACAGTACTGCGGTATGCTTTTGTGATAATCGCTGTTTTCCTGGGTTACTTATTTATACCACTTGCCTTACCCATTTTGGAACCTGCAGCACTGGCAGCTTTTTATGAAAAAAAGCACATGGAAAAAACCGGCGCCCTAAAATGGGAAGATCTGAAAAACCATCCCTTACCACAGGACTTTGCCGATATGCTGGGCTGGGAAGAAATGACAAAGAAAATGGCGGCGGCCTATCAAACACTGGATAAAAATGAAAAGAAAACCGCTATTTTATTTTGCGATAATTACGGACAGGCCGGTGCGGTAAATTATTATGGCCAAAAATATAACATCCCGCAGGCATACAGTGATAACGCCAGTTTTTTATACTGGATGCCCAATAAAATTGATTTTGACAATTTGGTTTTACTAACGGATGATGAAAATGAAATGCAGCACGATTTCATAAGGAATTTTAAGTCTGTCGTTTTAACCGATAGTGTTACCAACAGATATGCCAGGGAAAAAGGCAGCCTTATCATTGTACTAAAGGGACCCAATGCAGAATTCAAGAAATATTTTATTGAAAAACTGGAAAAAGACAAAATAAAAATATCGGGCCTTAAGTACTGAGACATGCTGCCTCAGCATTATTTGCCTGCTACTTTTTCCCGGCCCTTCCAATATCTGTATAATAAACACTTTCTATTCGCTACTTTTGAATCTCAAATTAGAACACTGCATGAACAACGTTGCTGCTACAGGTGCTAAAGATCGTCCCATACGGGTGTTGGTGGCCAAAGTGGGGCTCGATGGACACGATCGTGGTGCCAAAGTAATTGCGGCTGCACTGCGCGATGCCGGCATGGAAGTTATTTATACCGGCCTGCGCCAGACGCCGGAGATGGTAGTAAATGCAGCACTGCAGGAAGATGTGGATGCTATCGGGATCAGTATCCTCAGCGGCGCACACAATACTATTTTTCCTAAAATAATACAATTAATGAAAGAAAAAGGAATGGACGATGTATTACTAACAGGTGGCGGCATTATACCCGAAGACGATATGAAAGAGCTGAACAAAAATGGCGTCGGCCGGTTATTTGCACCTGGAGCAGCTACCTCAGATATAGCCGGCTATATACGTGAATGGGTAAAAAACAACAGACACTTTTAACGCCGCTCCTATCAACAACTACAGTCGTCCGGCGTTTTTTATTTGCAGGTTCCCCGTTTAAAAAATCACCATCATGTACCAAACCATTCTTACCTCAGTTGCCGGTGGTATTCTCACCATCATCATCAACCGGCCAGATAAATTAAATGCGTTGAATAAAACGGTTATTGAAGAACTGGGCGCTGCTATTGATGAAGTGTACAATAACAAAGAAATTAAGAGCGCCGTCATTACCGGCAGCGGCCCAAAAGCGTTTGTTGCAGGTGCAGATATCAGCGAATTTTTATCGCTGGATGGCCATGCGGGAAAAGCATTGGCGCAAAAAGGACAGGACCTTGTTTTTACCAAAATTGAAAACTGCCCCAAACCCGTGGTGGCAGCGGTTAATGGATTTGCCCTGGGCGGAGGTTGCGAACTGGCGATGGCCTGTCATTTCAGGCTGTGCAGTGAAAATGCCAAATTCGGACAACCCGAAGTTAACCTGGGGCTTGTACCTGGTTATGGCGGCACGCAGCGGTTAACACAACTGGTAGGAAAAGGAAAGGCCATGGAACTGATGATGACCGGCAATATGATTGATGCCAGTGAAGCAAAACAACTCGGCCTCGTAAATTATGTAACAACAGCAGATGAGTTGCTGGATAAAACATATGGCCTGCTGCAAATCATCAACACAAAAGCGCCTATAGCCATTAAACATGTTATTGCGCTCACCAATATGGCGGCCTATGGTGCCGGAGATGGTTTACAAAATGAAGTAAAAGCGTTTGGAGAACTGTTCGATACCAAAGACGCCAAAGAAGGTGCGTCCGCATTTTTAGAAAAAAGAAAAGCCAATTTTAAAGGAGAATAATATGGCTGATGGCTGATTTTGGCATGTCTGATTTGCTTCATTAATTGGATCAGAAAATCAGACATCATCACATCAGACATCAGACGTTTTCAATATTGCCTTATTTATCTTTTCAAGTGGGTTCATAATATACGTCACTACAGAATTGTCGCGCAGCAATTCTACCACCCTGAAACCGCGGTAGGCAGTGCCCCAGCTACCACCAAAATGCGCATCAAAAATAAAAGGAATATCGTTTTTCATTTTGATGCCCTCCTCATCATGATCATGCCCGTTAAAAACAGCCTTTACATTTTTATATTTCGCCAGCACATCAAATAGTGCTGGACAATCAACCGCATTGGCGGTTTGTTTGCCCGGATTAATATGCAGGAATATAAACACGTGCTCCTGTTGTTTAAATTCTTCCAGTTTAGCCGCTATCCACGGTACATCGGGACACAAGTAAGATCCTTTTTCATCGGATGTAGTGGCTACCAGGAATGATGTTTTCTTTATAGTGAAATCATGATTGACCGGCATATTCCAGATGGCTTTCCATTCACCGGCTGTTACATGATCATGGTTGCCCTGGCTTACATAATAAGGTGTTTTCAATTTATCAAGCGCTTCTTTGGCAGCGGGATAAAGCGTTTTATCGTTGTGAACAATATCTCCATTGATCATACAAAACGCAAAGGGATTAACTGCATGTTCTTCATTTACACGGCCCACCAGTTTTGCAAAGAAATTTTCATAGTCAGTACCAGGCTCTCCATAATGCCCGTCGGACGCCACTGCAAAACGCAATTTTATTTTACGGCTGTACCATTCATACGGATCGGTTTCGGTTGCCCTTACTATTTTGCCATTGGCCAGTAAGATGATAACCGGTGTTGTGAATTTAATGAAATCGCGCCTTTTCATATGGAGTTAGTTTTTGCAGAATGCCATGATCTTAAAAATCATAGTATTCATTCATACCCATTTTTAAAAATAATGGTTTGGCCTTTTTTCAAAATTACAGTAACTACATTATTTTCATTATTATGTATTTGTTGCCGGTCAAAATCTTTAACCAGCCAGGTTTTGAAAGGAAGCTTCAGCTTCAATTCGCCCCCCATTTCTGCTGTAACAGCTACTTCATCTGTAACGCCATTTTCTTTTTTCGCTGATATAAGAAACGCGCCTTCAGTTCTTAGATGATGAAAGGAAACATTCTTCCACGCCGCCGGAACAGCAGGGAATATTTCAACATAGCCGTTATAGCTTTGCAGCAGCATTTCATGTATGGCCTGTGCAAAGGCAAAATTTCCTTCCAGTGTAAAGGGCCGGTAAGTGAATGAAGAGTACTGACCACCTTTTTGATCTCCGTTCAGATGAAAACTATTGGGCGAGCAAAAATTAGCAGCAAATATTTTCAGCATATTCGCTGCATTGTCTGCTTCTTTTGCCCTTGCATATAAAGAAGCAGCCCAGCTAAATGAATAGCCACACCAGTTGCGGGTACCTTTTTCTTCCAGCCAGCGTAAAGATTTCTTAATAACCTGTAGCTGAGCGGTATCGTCCGGGCTTATTAATCCAAAGGGATAAATCGCCATCAGGTGCGCGTGATGGCGGTGGGAATCATTTAAATCCTGGTCGCCTGCAATTTTAAAACCGGTCTCGTTAACAGCAAATGATGGAAGCGCTGACTGCCTGTCATTCAATGCACTGCTATGTTGGCCAGCAACACTTTGTTTTACCGCTGCGGCTTCCCTGTAAAAGTTTTTTACCAGGGCCAGATCATAATTTGTAAAACCATTAAACCAGGCATTGATGGCGTTATTATTAAACTCCGGACTTGAACTTAAAGGCAACCTTATTTTACCCGGTCGCTGATTGTCTTTTATCATAACGCCGGAAAAATACTTGCCTGCTTCTTCAAAATATGGATACGCTTTCTCAGTCAAAAATTTTTTATCCATGCTGTATTTCCACTGCCAGTAAAAATGCTGGGTTAACCAGGCAACGGTTGTTGGGCTCATGGAATATTGAATCCATCCGCCCATTTCTTTACCGGAAATAGTTGTAACACCGGGCACATTCAATCCATCTACCTCAAAATATTTTTTTGTCCATTTTTTGTTGACTTCTTTTATTTTCCACAGCCAGTTGGTGTAAGAAACCGTTAAATCAAGGTGATTGCCGGCATAACCAGGCCAATAGCTTAATTGTGTGTTTAAGTCATGGTGATAATCGCCCTTCCAGGGTGGCAACTTGCCATTATCGGCCGTCCAAACGGCCTGCAAAGAAATGGGTGGTGTGTTGCTGCGGGCCACACAACCAAACTTGTACATGTCAAGATAGTATTGCTTTTCCAACTGGTTATCCGGCAATGAAACAGAAGAACGTTGCCAGTAATCTTTCCACCAGGCAACATGCGCCGGCCAACCTGTGGGTTCTTTTGCAGCGCTATCCAACGCAGGCAATATTGCGGGTTTATTTACAGAAATAGTCCATTGCCCGATTATATGAGTGGCAGAAAACCGCTTCCATTGTAACAGCACTTCATAATAGTTGCCATTCCAGGTTGGCTGATGGTAACGTATACCAGTAGCTGTTTTTGTAACCGTGCCTTTTTTATACCCCAATTTCGCCAAGCCCGGTCCCTTCACACTATTGGGCATAATTGCCGTATCGCTTACGTTATATGCCGGGATCATCAGTTCAGGATCCAGGTTGCCAGGCGGCAGGTTTTCAAAACCAAAATAACCCACTTGCTTTGCGGCGTGTACATAATTAAAAAAAGTCACCCCGTTTTCAAACTTGATTGTACTAAGCGCGGTTGTAATGTCCAGCTCATTGGATATTATTTTCCCAAAGGCAGAACAATTAAATTCCAATGCCGCTCCCGGGATCTTGGTGGGCGCTGCATATTTTTCATAGGGTCTGTCGCCCACTTTCTGTACAGAATCATACTGTTGCAGTTTTACCTTTTCAACGACCCAGCTAAACCTTAGTTTGTCAATTTCAGGCATGGGTCTGTCGTCCCAGAGATCAACCCTGTCAAGCGACAAGCGGATTTTATTTTCCTTTTTCCAGATGAGTGCGCCCATCCATCCATTGCCCAGTGGAATGCCTTCATCCCAACTGGTGGCGATGGAATCAAATACCAGGTTGTGTACAGGCTTTGGCTGGGCCATCGCCAGGCCCGGGATCAACATACACAGATAAAAAATATTTTTTTTCATTTTACAGCAGGCTGTTTGGGTGGTTGTACAATGCTGGTATCGGAGGCAAATAACGGAACAGTATAGCCGCCCGTATCAATCTCCACTTTTGGAAAATACTTTTTGATACCCGACCAATCTGCATTTTTAATGCCCGTTTTATATACGTACACGGCGTGAAGGGCCTTAAGATCTTTCAATGCCAATAAACCAGTGGCGGTAATTTTCGTTCCCACTACATTTAGGGATTGTAACTGGCTTAGTACCGACAGGCTGGCCAGTCCCTTATCTGTAATACGGGTACTGTCCAGTTGCAGCCGGGTAAGATTGCTGCATTGGGCAATGACGGCCATTGCCCCGTCTGTAATTTTTGTGTTGCCCAGTTTCATCCAGACCAATTGCTTTTTTAACGGAAGCAATAACTGCATGTCCTTATCGGTAACCCCCGATGCAGTGACAAAGTTAGCAGAGAGGTAGTTACTGCCTGCTGAAACCGGTATTACAACAATCCCCAGGTCTTTTAATTTCTTTATTGCTTTTTCATCGGCTTTTTCAACAGGCGTGGCGGTGATAGTTGCTATTTCCTTTTTTTCCACTACCGTATTTTGCAGTGATAAAAGGATTGGCTTAATTTTTTCCGGCTGTTCCAGTTCTTTCGTCTTTTTATTAAAAGAAGCACCGCTGGCAATCCACCAGTGCAGCAGTGCAATTTCCTTTTCCGTTAACTGAGGCTTTTCTTTAGGCGGCATATGATGATCATCCGCTTTCTCCAGCAATATTCTTTTTATTAACTCACTTTGGTCTGCTTTGCCTGGCTCAATAACAATGCCATCCTTACCGCCTTTCATCAGTAAATCGGTTTGATCCATTCTCAATTTACCTTTTTGTTTATTGGCGCCATGGCAGGTGTAACACTTATTTTGCAGCAAAGGCTGAATGATGTCTGTATAGGCGCCCGCTTCCTGTACATTGGGAATTGGTTTTTTTACAACGACGGTGTCTGCCACAATATTTTTAAAAGATGCACTGAGGTAATCACTGCCATGTGTAAGCGAACCACCCAGGTGGCCGGTAACGGTAACAAGGAAAATCAACACAACCGGTAACACCCACTTATAGGCAGTTATTTTTTTATAGCGATAGAGGAAATAATACATAACAGCAACAACTGCTACGCTAATACCCAGCCACTGATGCCTGAACACCAGATCTTCATCATAGTCGCCGCTTCCGGAAAGTATATAGCCGGTAAAGCAGGCTGCAATGGCACTTAACATACCCAAAAACAAAGTAATACCGATGGCATGTTGCAATTGACTATACCTTGCTTTTGCAGAAAGCAGTTGAAAAAAACAGGCAAGCAGCAGGATACCTATAGGAAGATGTACCAGAACAGGATGGAGATGGCCGATGAATTCCGTCATAATCAGCTGTTAGCTATAAGCTTTTAGCTACCAGCAGAAGAACCTGCCGTCAGCTCAGAGCCATTTATTTTCGTTTATAAAAAAATCATTTTTTTAGACACTATCTGGACGACTTGTGACGACGGCTTATCGTGTTGCCGGAACTAAGAGCTAAAAGCTTATAGCTAACAGCTATTGGTATCGCTTCCTCAGCAAATTCATCATATGCACATTAATGGCCCACTGGTCGCCCAGTGGCTGACGGGTATATGGCAGCGTTGGCATATAATCAGGCGGTCCAAATTCTGTCAGAATCGTCATTCTTTCTCCATTTTTCTTTTTACGTTCCATTACTTTATCCCACCAGTCGAAATGCTGTTTAACGGTGGCTTCCCATTCTGGTGCCCTGGGATCATTTACCTGTGGCCCTTCCGGGTGGCCGATGCGGGCATGAATATGTTCTACCCTCGATAAAACCAGGTCTACTGTTTCTTTCTGATCCTGTAACAAAGTCTCGTGTACATTGCACCAGTGCGATACGTCGAACGTTAGCTTTAATTCCGGTATCTTCTCAACAAATCCACGGCAAATATGCGCGGCAAACATCATTCTTGAACGGTGGGTTTCATGACAGATGGTAATACCCGTTTGCCTGGAAAGGGCCGTAGTATGATCAATAAAAAGTTTGTTCTGTTCGTAGGTAAAATAGTCACGGCCCGAATGACAATTGATATACAGCGGTCTCTGTATGTTGTTGCTGGCAGCGGCATCGATCGTTTTTTTGAATGCTTCCAGGTGTTCGGCAGCATTGCTTTGTGACCCGGCGCATAAAAAACCCACTTCCAGTTGATGATTTTTTAATGCAGCAAATAAGTCTTCCTGGTCTTTTTTATTGAGCGGCCACCACATTTCTATGCCATCATACCCTTCCTTTTTTGCTTTTGCACAAAACGCGTCTGTAGTGCCCTGGAAACCCCAGCTGGTGCCCAGTACCTTTAATTCAAACCCTGCGCTTTTTTTGAAGACTGGCTGGTATGCAGCAGCGATACTGTCCAAAGACGACAATAACATAGCCGTGCCTGCAGAACCAGTAAGTCCTAAAAATTTTCTTCGGTTAATTGACATAAAAGGTTTTGTCCTTATTATTTATTCTTTTGGAAGAGCGGCGTAATATTCATTCACAAATGTTTTCCCTGGCCTTTTCTATCTCCCTGATTTGGCAGATTTTCTTTCAACATATAGAATCATAGGATCATAGTTTCTCATAGTTTTATTACAGTCTTATGTTGCTCTATTGTATCTATTGTGCCTATGTGGTAAAGGAAATGCTGCACCTATACGCCGGCAAAAGAATAAAATGGCATTTCCACACACAGTCCAGTCACGCAATAATATCATTAATCACATTACCGGCTACATCCGTCAGCCTGAACGGGCGACCCTGGTACTGGTAGGTAAATTTCTCATGATCAAAACCCAGTTGGTTAAGTATGGTAGCCTGTATATCGAATGGCGTTGTTTTGCCACTTATTGCGCCATAGCCAATTTCGTCCGTTTCACCATAGCTATACCCTTTTTTAATACCGCCGCCCGCCATCCACATGGTAAATGCTTCTGTATGATGATCCCTTCCCTTAAAAGGCATTTTTTTACCTCCGCGGTTTTCCTGCATGGGTGTTCTTCCAAATTCTCCACCCCAAACTACCAGTGTATCTTCCAGCATGCCCCGCTGTTTAAGATCCAATAACAAGGCAGTAATTGACTTATCTACCTGCCGGCATTTGTTAATCAATCCAATATCAACAGCATCGCCGGCGCCGGTTCCATGGCTGTCCCATCCCCAATCGAACAACTGTACAAAACGCACTCCTTTTTCCACCAGCTTTCTTGCCAGCAAAATATTATTGGCAAAACTGCCGCTGCCTGGCTTCGTGCCGTACATATCATGAATATATTGCGGCTCGTCATTGATATTCATTACTTCCGGAACAGAAATTTGCATTTTATACGCCATTTCATATTGTGCTATGCGCGATAAAATTTCCGGATCTTTATAGTCTTCGTATTGCTGCTGGTTTACTTCATTAATGGCATCTATAGACGCTTTTCTAAGATCACGGTCCATGCCGCCGGGATCATTGATAAACAAAACAGGATCGCCCTCGCTGCGGCATTGAACGCCCTGGTATACGCTTGGCAAAAATCCACTTCCCCAGACACTTTTTCCTGCATCGGGGTTTTTACCTCCGGACGTTAACACTACATAACCCGGCAGGTTTTGATTCTCTGTGCCCAATCCATAAGTAACCCAACTGCCCATACTGGGCCGCCCCAGCCTGGGCGAACCGGTATGCATCAGTAATTGCGCCGGCGCATGATTAAACTGGTCGGTAGTAACCGCTTTCAATAGTGTAATTTCATCTGCTACTGTGCACAGGTGGGGTAAATTATCGCTTATCCATAAGCCACTCTGGCCGCGCTGTTTAAAATTGGCCTGCGGGCCCAGCATTTTGGGTACACCACGTATAAATGCAAATCTTTTTCCTTCCAGCAAAGACTGCGGACAGTCCTGACCATCCAGTTTCATCAAGTCGGGTTTATAGTCGAACAATTCAAGCTGCGAAGGTGCGCCGGCCATGTGAAGGTAGATAACAGATTTAGCCCTGCCGGGAAACATGGGCATTTTCGGCGCCAGTGGATGCGCGGCATCAAACACAACGGGATTGGTAGATCCTTTGTTGCTTCCACAACCCAGCAACGCGCCCATGGCCAGTGCGCCCAGCCCCATAGCGCTTTCTTTTAAAAAATGACGGCGCGTATGCAACTGCAGGTAAGCGTTAGCCGCTTCCTTTACCAACCGTTGATTGTTTAATTCTTTCTGTGTCATGTTTTATATTAATATCAACCTTTCAGATGGCACTTGCTACCGTGCAGGTTTTACAAACGGCTAATTCTTTGTAATCACCTCGTCTAAATTCAGCACGGTATTAATAACCACTACCAATGCCGCAGTAGCAGCGGTATCTTGCTTATCAATAATACCCCCTGCCATTTCACAGGCGTCTTCTTTGCTGGTATTGAATTTTTGCAATGCGGTACCGTACAACTTCATTAATGTGGCCAAAGCAGGCGTTTCTATGGCATGCCCGGTTGCCCTTTCATATGCTACGGTAATCTGCTGTTCGGGGTTTTTAATGAATCCGTGTACTAATCTGGCTGCAAATTGCCTTGTCATGTCCAGGCAGGCTTCGTCGTTTAATCCGGCCAGCGCTTGTAAAGGTGTATTGGTTCTTATACGGCGGGCGGTACAAACTTCTCTTGCAACGCCGTCGAAAGTCATCATGGCGGGATAGGGTGCTGTTCTTTTCCAGTACGTATAAACAGCCCGGCGGTATTTATTTTCGCCCTTGCTTATTTCCCATTTGGCGCCATCATACGGGGAACGCCATATTCCCTCAGGCTGATAGGGCATTACACTGGGACCGAACATTTTATCGCTCATCATACCGGTTACCATCAAAGCCTGGTCGCGTATCTGTTCAGCAGATAAACGCACTCTTGGTCCCCGGGCATAATATTTATTGGCCTGGTCTTTTTCGGCTTGTTGCTGCGATACTTTGGAATCCTGCTGATAGGTAGCGGACATAACTATCTCTTTCAATAATTTTTTTATGTCCCAGTTATAAGTGTACATCAATTTATAGGAAAGGTAATCCAGTAATTCCCTGTGTGTGGGCGCTATGCCCTGTGTGCCCAGGTCCTCCAGCGTTTCTACCAGGCCCGTACCGAATAATTGTTCCCATAAACGGTTAACCAAAGTTCTTGCAGTAAGCGGGTTTTGTTTACTGGTTAACCACATTGCCAGCCCCAGCCTGTTTTTGGGCGCATTGGCCGGCATGGCGTTTAGCGCATGTGGCACACCGGGAGTAACTACCTCTCCCTTCACCAGCCAGTTGCCCCTTTCAAAAACATGTGAAATGCGCTGCATGGTACCGGGATTTTCTATCATTACCGGTGTAGTAGGTGCCGGCATGGTTATTAAACCCCAGTAGCGTTTTTTTGCCTCTTCATAACCCGGTTGGCTTTTACCCGGAAATGGATCCGTAAAGCAGAACCAATCGAAAGTAGCGCCGCTATCGTCTGGTTTCTTCAGGTTTTTATTGGTATAGGTAAGATAAAAATCGTGTACACCTGCAATGGCAACCACGGGAGCCGACGCTATTGCCCAGCCATTTTTGGTAACTGCCAGCGGAATGGATACAATAACAGGGCCATCTGGTCTATCTGCATGAACCTGGAATATACCGCCGGGCAAAAAAGCCTTGTAGCGGTATATCATTTCAGTTTTACTATTAAAATTTGTTTTCGGCAGACGGCATACGCCATTGTTGCGGAAAGCGGCCCATTTGGTATCATTCAGCTCACTGTTTACAAACTGATCGCAATACAATGAATTGATGGCCGGTTGCCATGTCCTGATAAACTGGTCGATTTCTTTTGCCTGTGCAGGGCTTGCATGCTGGTGCAACCAGTCATCCAGTTTGGTTTTTTCTTCATTGGCAGAATCGGGAAGGCTGCGCAGCAGTGGGTAATCTGCATAGGTATCTTCGTCGCGGGTATTGTTAAAAAAAGCGGCAAATTTATAATATTCATCATGGCTGAACGGATCGTAAGGATGGCTGTGACACTGCACGCAGGCAAACGTGGTGCCCATCAATGCTTCCCAGGTGGTGTTCACACGGTCAAGCACAGCCGAAGTTCTGAACTCTTCATTGTCAGTGCCTCCCTCATCATTTGTCATGGTATTGCGGTGAAATGCGGTTGCTATTAATTGCTCGTCGGTAGGATTGGGCAACAAATCGCCAGCCAGTTGCTCTGTCAGGAACTGATCGTAGGGCTTGTTTTCATTAAAGGCCCGGATCAGCCAATCACGGTATCGCCAGATGGTGCGTGCATCATCTCTTTCATAGCCTTTTGTATCTGCATAACGCGCCAAATCCAGCCACATGGCAGCCCATCTTTCACCATAATGTACAGATGCCAGCAGGCTATCGACCGCATTTTCGTACGCCCGGTCAGATTTATCTGCAAAAAATTGCTGCACCAGTCTGTCCGGTGCAGGCATGCCAATGATATCCAGACTGATCCTTCTTAGCAAAGTGGCTTTGTCTGCCTGCTGTGAATGAAGCAGCTTTTTCTCTTTTAGTTTTTGTAAGATAAAATAGTCAATATCGTTTTTGGCCCAGTCGTCTTTTGCCGAACCCAAAAAACCAAGCAGCTTGCTTTCTGCAGGTACGTTTGTGGGTTGAACCGGTACATAGGCCCAATGATTGCCCCATTGAGCGCCCTGCTTAATCCACCTGCGTAATATATCAATTTCATTGGGGGTAAGCGGCTCGTGTTTATAGGGCATTCGCTCTTCGGGATCCTTTAATGTTAGCCGCCGGATCATTTCACTATGCTCCGGATCGCCGGGTACTATGGCCGGTTTGCCAGATTCTGTATTGGCCAGCGCTTCTGAGCGAAAGAGTAAACTAAAGCCGGCCTTGCGTCTAACCCCGCCATGACAGGTAATACAATTTTTATTGAAAATGGGTTTTACCTGTGTGTTGTAGTCAATTGTTTGCCTGCGCGTGGTATATATAAAAACACAGACGCCCGCTATTAAGACAGCAATAATCAGTAATGATTTTTTTTGAAACAAACGGGTCATTGGCAGGCTGTTGAAATGGTACTAAAATTACTAAATCCCACCCAAGTCCGGGGCGGTATTCGGGGAATTTTAAGATTTATTTGAAACAAGTATTCAATTCTTTTCCAGGAGAAGGATGCCGACTATTTTTCAACCCCGCGCTTACTGCACAACAAACCAAATATATCCCTCCGGCGGAACTGTAATTTTTACATGCGCATTGTAATTCCTGTCCAACGGATACTCCATCGCCCTGCCATCCTGTATTAGCCTGGCCTTTGTGGTAAGTCCCGCATAATACAATGGCACATCTATCGTGCGGGTAATAGATTGTTTCAACGGATTAAAAATCATTACCAGTGCCTTGTTTGCAAGATCTGCGTTTACATGCATCCATCCATCCCAGTCCCTGCCATCGGCCCTTCTTAAATGAATAATGTCTGCATTAAGAATGTCAAAATATTTTTTATACCAGGCTATGACCGCGGCTACCGTTTGCCTTGTTTTATCGGTATCGTATAAGCGCGGACCACGGTAGCAGGCCTGCACGCCTGCGCCATAATACTGCATCATCAATTGTTTATAATCGGCCAGGTGTTCATTGAGCGGTTCCAGTACCGCTTCGGGGCCGCCACCCTGGTACCTGGTAAGCGGCACAAAACCCCAGCTCATAGAAGGCGTTTTTTCCCAGGTGCCATCAAAAATGTTCTGCCGGTTTAATATTTTCTGCTGGTCTCTCGGTAAAGAAAAATTTACTTCGCGGTAGCCCAGTGCAATTTTATTGGTGCCATCTAAAAAATACCAATCGGGTGCGTTTACATATACACCGTTTTCATTGCACCAATGGTATAAACTCTTTTGCAACTCCATTTGCCGCCACTGGCTGTCGTCCAAACCCTTGTGCCCCGGGTGTGTGGCAGAAGCACATACATCGCCGGGATAAGGCCCGTCATTTTCAAATATGTTGAAACCGGTATGACTGATAAAATATTTAATCTTTTCCAGGTATGCCAATCCCCATTTGCTTCCATAACAGGGTGCATTGCCAAAAAAAGCGCCACCCGGTTTGCCGGTTACAGGATCAATAACATCATCTTCATCGCTGATTCTTCTTGAACTGAATAATGAATAGCTGCCGATTAAAATGTTCCTGGTGTGTGCATACCCGGCCAGATCCTTCCATTTCTGAATATTGGCTGCGGCCGTATCTTCCATATTGCAATGGCTACCAAAACTTAAAATCAATGCTTCGTAACCGGTAGCTACGCACTGATCAATGGCCGTTTTTACTTCTTCATCATTTTTGCTTACTAAATGCATAAAAACAGGGTTCTTCTTTGTCCACGGGGCTACCGTACCATACATTCTTCTGATGGCCAGCCCCCTTCTTTCCCTGTCGTAACTATCCATCAGCAATTCATGTGTACGTACAGAACCAAATTTCTCCCCGGGTTGCAGATCAATACCCGGCGCCTTCTCCGTATACACTTCCAGCAGGCAGGGTGTCTGGTAATTATAGTTGACCTGCGAAGTATAATTGCTATCTGCCTTCCAGTGTGTGGTTTGATCGCTGATATCGTACCGCATGGCATTATTGAATGCGTAGTTTGTTTCCACATAAATACCATGCTGCTTTTTCATCTGTTCAGGCGTACCCACTACGGCACTCTCTTCTTCAGTAAATGCCAGTATTTCGTTTATTGCACGGTTTAATTTGTAAGACCGGTTGCTCTGGTTTTCGACTGACAGCCATTTTACAATAAGCGGAATGCCATCATACAATTCGTAATGAACAATCACCCGCAGCCCGGTTAATTGCGGCAAAGACGATTCATATGTAAAATCAAGCTTTGCGCCTTTAGACGGGAAAGTCTTCTGCAAAGCTCCGGCTGTATGTTTCCAGGCCGGATTTGCGATAATGCTATCTGTTGTAAAAGATGTACAATGAAAATCATTGTTCTCATCTTTTAATCCATCAACCCATTCGGGCAAGAGGTAAGCATTTTCCTGCTGCCCGTACAGCCCGCCAATATTGTATGCTTTACCATCAATGGTTATCCTTGCTTCTGCCTTTACTGCACGCAGCAATTGCTGGCCATTGGCCAGGTTTTTATAATCAATACAGGCGATATTTGGCTTAATGCGGAAAACTCTTTTTACCAGGCCATTGGATAATACAATGTCTTTGCTGTCAGCAGATCTGTATACAGCAGCTTTTTCCTTTATTGCTTTAACCAGCCAATCGGGAATAATACTTTTCTCTTTGCCTGCATCATAGACGGGCAGCCCCTGCTGACCAAATACACCCGGCATGTGAACAACAAATAATAAACCAGTAATAATTTTCTTCATAACAGACAAGCATAATTAAATTCGTTATTACAATTAACCGCTGCATTCACGCTTTTTAAACACATCGTATCATAGGGCCATAAGTAATCACAGGCTTTTGCGTGTATTCTATGCGCCCATGTTATTGATTCTCGTGAAAAAGCATGGCAGGCGGCAGCGGCACTTTGGCGCCTCCTTCCGGTTGCATTGAAACATCCAGACTGCTTTCGCCCGCCCCATTGTAGTATTGCACCGTAATTTTGTGGTACCCTTTTCTTACAACCACTTTGCCGCTTTTGCCGGTATTGCCATGATCTCCGTCATTATCGGCCACCTCCATATCATCTATAAACAATTTGCTGCCATCGTCGGAGCTGGTAGTAAACGTATAGAAGCCGTCTTTGGCAATTTTTATATAGCCGTCAAATACCAGCACAAAATTTTCGCGGCGTTGCTGTAAAGAGGTAGAAATAACATTTGTAACACCTGTTTTTGACACAGCGGTGTTTTTTATTGATTGCAATGTTGCTTTGCCGGCTGGTTCATAATATTTATACAATAAACCCGGCGCCAGCTTAGCGGGTGATAAAGCTTTCAGCCACTCATAACGAATTACCTTAGCCGTGGCTACACTGCCGGGCAAACCGTTTGCAGGAACACATACCGCCTGCACCACACTGGTTTTATCAACCAAAAACGGCTTATCATAAACAGCAGACTGAGGCGTTGGTAATGTACCGTCAGTAGTATAATGAATCGCATCTGTTCCGCCCGCGAGTAATGAAACGCTTGGCTGCATCGCATTTTTGTAATCAATTTTTATAGCCGGCTTTTTTGCAAATTTTCCATATCCGCTTATTTTTATTGCATATGCATAAGGGGCTTTAATTTTATTGGGATCGTAGGCGGGCAAATTAACCACGGTGTTTTCTCCTTCCTGCTTCCAGCTTACATTTTCTTTGGTTGATAAAAAACTGATCGCAGTTCCGGCAGGCAACACAACTGATTTTAATACCAGCTGGTTATTATCAGGATACCTTGGGAAAATGGCATACAGCGAATTTGTTTTTTCATTGTACGTGTAAAAGATTTCTTTTACTGCATAACCCGGATCGGGGTCGATGGTTAGTTTTAGCAATAAATCGCCGCTGCTGTTTTTGGGTTTGTATCCCCTCATTCCCCCGCTCCATTGAGAAGGTGTTTTCCACCGTACCGTATTGTAAATGGCTTCGCCGTTGATATTTATCCAGTCGCCAATTTGTAACAGCCTGTCCTGCATAATAGGTGGAATTTTTCCATGTTCGTCGGGGCCAATATCCAGTAAAAAATTACCGCCGCTGCTTACTTTATCAATCAATTGCAATACCAGCGATTGGGTAGAATTGTAATCCCATGCATCTTCCTGCCGGTTATAGCCATAACTAAAACCCATACCACGGCTTTCTTCCCAGTAGTGATCTTCAAAATCAAGATCGGGCTGGTACTCGGGTGTATAAATACCTGCATGGTTAAAACGAACCCCCGAACCCCAGCGATCGTTCACTACTATCCTTTCTTTTACCGGGCTTTCATTGTACAACCAGCTCAAAAACTCCTGGCTTTTCCATGTTTCAGCGGGCAGGTCCCAATCTCCGTCTGTCCAGAATACATCGGGCTGGTAAGTGTTTATCAAATCTTTCATCTGCGGCCAGGTATGTTCGGTCACAAATTTATTTTTATCAGCTTTCCATAATGGGTTGTACCATTCGTACAAAGAATAGTACATACCGGCATGCACCGTTGTTTTTCTTACAGCAGCAAAAAGATCTTTAATCAGATCCCTTTTAGGCCCCAGTTCCGCTGCGTTCCATGGGAAGCCCCAGTCGCGGTTTGATTCCTTGCTGGGCCATAAAGTAAACCCATCGTGGTGTTTGGAAGTAAGCACAATGTATTTGGCGCCGGATTGCTCAAAAACGTTTGCCCATTCACCGGGGTTAAACAATTCGGCTTTGAACTGATCTGCCAATTGGTAATAGGTAAGGTCGCCAAATTTCTTTTTATTATAACTAACGGTGGCAGTGTCATTGCTGTTCAACGCATGCTGGTACCATTCAGCATATTGTCCTTTTTTGCTAAAGGCGGGCACAGAATACACGCCCCAGTGAATAAAAATGCCAAACTTGGCGTCCTTAAACCATTGCGGTGTTGGCCGCTGATCCAGCGATGACCAGTTCGGCTGGTAGGTTTGCCCAAAACTTGCCATCAGCAGCAGGCAAAAGGCATTCGTTAGCAGAAATTTTTTCATAAACTTTATTTGCAGGTAATTGTAAGATGCGTTTGTTGCCATCAATAGTGATGAGCAGCTACAACGGATTTTATTCCAGCGAATTCATACCACTTACTGTTGCGGCCTGCTGCTGGTGCAGATCAAAAACAATGATTTCATTTTTACCTTTTTTTAACCAGGCCGCCGGGCAATACAATCTTTGCTGCGGACCCATATTCCAGTAGCGGCCAAGATTGTGCCCGTTTATATATACCATGCCTTTTGAATAATTGTGCATATCAAAATAAGTATCGCCGGTGGTGGCCAGGTTAAAATCGCCCCTGAAAAAAACACCGTTGTGAAAACCTTCCGGGTAGACAGGCTTTAATGAAGCAATAAACGCATCCGTCATCGGCAGTGAGAAAACTTCCCAGTCCATCAGCGTCATTCCATTTAGGGTAACCCTGTCCGTTATGCCTTTTCTGTCAATCATGTACTGGGCAAAATTGATATGCCCCATACCTTCCACCAGTATATCCAGTACGGGGTCTTTTGTGTTTGTTGCGGGAAGGGTAACCGTCCATTTACCGCCATCCCTGTAAACGGTATCTGTTAATTTACCATCCAGGAATACCAATGCATAATCATGCGGTTCGGTAATCGTCAGCTTACCGCTTTTATGGCCAATAAGCTTTGTTCTGTACAATACCAAACCCTGGTTTTGATTCAGCATTTCCATGGGTACCGGCTGCGGGTAATGCGCCGGCGCGGGCAACGCTTTCCAGATGGTAGTAAAAGCAGACAGGGAAACGGGTGGTATGCCGATGGTGCTTACCGGTGCGGGCAGATCAGGAATTGGATAATCTGCATATTGCTGTATAAGATTGCGCAGCATAAAATATTTTGGTGTTGGCCTCCCCTGTTCATTAATGGGTGCATCATAATCGTAGCTGGTTAAATCGGGCTGGTATTGAACAGGCGAAAAAGCATTGGCGCCGGCGGTAAAGCCAAAGTTGGTTCCGCCATGAATTACATACAGGTTAAAGGATTTTTTATGCTGCAGGAGAAAACTAATTTCTTTTTTCAGGTTATTGGTATCGGGGCGGGCCCATTTTTCTCCCCAATGCGTTAGCCAACCCGGGTAAGTTTCGCTGCTAAAAGAGGGCACACCCGGGCTTCTTTTTTTTGCCTGGTCAAAATCGGCTTCGCTGCTGCCGCTGTCCAATCCAATCGCTGCACCATCTATATTGCCGGCTTCCAGCATAAATGCAGTCGGTCCGTCGGCCGTATAAAAGGGTGTATTGATGCCATTGTTTACCCATAACCGGCGCAAGGTTTCAAGATAGATTTTATCATTGCCGTAACTGCCATATTCATTCTCTACCTGTACCATCAATACCGGTCCGCCATTGGTCACCAGCAACGGCCTTATTTCCTGTGAAAGACGTTTTACATATTTTGCCACTGCCGCCATATAACGTTTATCCATACAGCGGATTTTAATGTCGGGAATTTTCAGCAACCAGGCCGGAAGGCCACCAAAATCCCATTCGGCGCATACATAGGGGCCGGGCCGGAGAAGCACCCACATTTTTTCCTGCTGGCAGATGCGTATGAATGCTGCAATATTCCTGTTTGCTGTAGTAAAATCAAAAACACCCTCTTTTGATTCATGGTAATTCCAGAACACATATGCTGCAATGGTATTGCAACCCATGGCTTTTGCCATTTGTATACGTTGCCGCCAGTATTCCCTGGGAATTCTTGCAGGATGCATTTCACCACTGATCACCTGGAAGGGTTTTCCATCCAGCAGAAAATCTGATTGTCCCAGGGCAAAATGGTGCCTGGGCTGGGCAACCACCGTCATCAGTGATAAAATAAAAAAATGCAGCAGCAGTATTTTTCTCATTGTTTAATGCCTTGTAACCGGCCATTAAAAATAAGCCATAAGCCATCTTAAACCACAATTGATATAAATATAACGCAAACGTTTGCACCTGAAACAACAGGCAACAGCCCTGGTTTAAACAGTAGTCCGGTCCTGACAGTATAAAATGAACCATTGGTGCATCAGGGGCAATCTGTTCTTTTATTACCTTTACCGCCCGCCAAAATACCTGGCATTATTTAAAAACAAAATTGCATATGGAATACAGAATTGAAAAAGATACCATGGGCGAGGTAAAAGTACCTGCAGACGCGATGTATGGCGCCCAAACGCAGCGCAGCATTGATAATTTTAAGATTGCACAGGACATTAACAAAATGCCCAAAGAGATCATAAAAGCATTTGCCTACCTGAAAAAAGCAGCCGCTATTACCAACCTGGAAGCTGGTGTACTAAGCAAGGAAAAAAGTGATCTTATTGGAAAAGTTTGTGATGAAATTCTGGAAGGGAAACTGGATGCCTGGTTTCCACTGGTAGTTTGGCAAACAGGCAGTGGCACCCAAAGCAATATGAATGTGAACGAAGTAGTGGCATACCGCGGCCATGTAATCAATGGCGGACAATTGTCTGACAAAGAAAAATTCCTTCACCCCAATGACGATGTAAACAAATCCCAATCCAGCAATGATACATTTCCCACAGCCATGCATATTGCGGCTTATAAAATACTGGTTGATATAACCATACCCGGCATTGAAAAGTTAAGGGATACGCTGGCAGCAAAAAGCAAAGCGTATATGCATGTGGTAAAGATTGGCAGAACACATTTTATGGACGCCACTCCACTGACTGTAGGACAGGAATTCAGCGGTTATGTATCTCAGTTAAACCACGGATTAAAAGCCATAAAAAACACCCTGCCGCATTTGAGTGAGCTGGCCCTGGGCGGCACTGCCGTGGGAACAGGCATTAATACCCCGGAAGGCTATGCAATAAACGTAGCCAAACACATTGCAGCACTTACCGGGCTGCCTTTTGTAACGGCAGAAAATAAGTTTGAGGCCCTTGCTGCGCACGATGCCATTGTGGAAGCGCACGGTGCTTTAAAAACCGTGGCGGTAAGTTTAATGAAGATTGCCAACGATGTGCGCATGCTGTCATCCGGACCACGCAGCGGTATTGGCGAACTATTTATACCAGACAATGAACCCGGATCGTCCATTATGCCGGGCAAGGTAAACCCCACCCAGTGCGAAGCGCTGACCATGATTGCCGCACAGGTAATGGGTAATGACGTAACCATTGGTATTGGCGGCAGCAACGGGCATTTTGAACTGAACGTCTTTAAACCGGTCATGATCTATAATTTTCTCCATAGCGCGCGGCTTATTGGCGATGGCTGTGTAAGCTTTAATGATAAATGCGCAACAGGTCTTGCTCCTATAGAGGCAAATATTAAAAAGCATGTAGATAACTCGCTAATGCTGGTTACTTCGCTCAATACAAAGATTGGCTATTACAAAGCGGCCGAGATAGCACAAAAAGCCCATAAAGAAGGAACTACATTAAAAGAAATGGCGGTGAAGCTGGGCTATGTAACACCCGAAGAATTTGATGCCTGGGTAGACCCGGCAAAAATGGTCGGCAAAATTTAGCTGTGGTTGCGGTACAAACTATTGCACCAGGAAACATAATAAAAAGGCCCCGGATTTTCCGGGGCTTTTTTATTATAGCTTTTTATTTGCAGGATACCTGATGGCTATGGCCAATTCAGTAAACCTTCGTTTATTTTAATTTTGAATTTGATTTGGCAGTGCCGGAGTTGCTGGTTGCCGAACCGGCGGTGGGACTTGCCACCGGTGAATAGCTGAAAGCATCGGTTTCATCGGCGATTTTCAACCGGTAAAAAACAGCCGGGGCCGACAGTTTACTAATGGCACTGTCTGCATATTTATAAACCAGTTGGCCATCCTCATTCATCGCAGGCATAATGGCAATGGGATAGAAATCGCGGCTGTTGGTACTGCGCTCAATGGTAAAAGATTTCAATCCATGCTCATCTTCGGTTACCCAATGCAGTTTACTCACATCATTGCTTATTCCCGCTTTAAAAAACAATAACTGTACCTGCACCGTTTTCGTTGTGTTTGCGGACAGATTACCATTGTTATTCATTTCGCTGGCTTTGCCGGCAACCGGTGAGTTATTGCTGGTTTCTTTCTGTGCAATCAAATAATTGCCCGAAACCAGGGTGGCCAAAACAAAAAGCAGGTAATACTTTTTCATAGTTTATTGGATTAAGAATGACTTCAATACCGGTGCTAAGTATTTTATCACAGGCAAAACTACACTTTCTACTTAGCCAAAATAGTACGCTGAAGCGGATTATGGTATAGCAAAACAACGCGTACCGCCAGGTAAGAAACAACCCTTTCCTCCTGGTATTTTTACTATCCCAGATTATCGATCACCCAATTTTGCAATTGTAGTATAGTTACCAATAAAGCTTTCCACTTATACAGGAAAAAACGGCTCATTTTTCGACGCCGCGCAGGCAAAAAACCAGCCTTGCGCAGGTATATATCCGATTGCTTTTATGATAAGCCGTGGGTAAATTTGAAGTGATATAATAACACTGTTTATTGTATATACACCGAAATCCTGTACCATGAAGAGATCTTTACCTTATCCTTTTTTATACCTCCCTTATTTACTCATCTTTTTAACAGGTGCTGAATTTTCATTAGTTGCGCAAGCGGTAGACTATGGCAAAAGTTATATCAACCTTACCAAAGGCACGGCAGGCGGCACCATGGAACCCGGGGATATCCTGCAAATAAAAGCCACTTTTGTGGTAAAATTGGGTACAATGGATAGCTGCGGTTTTTTTGACAATATTCCGGCAGGAACTTCCTACGTACCAGGTAGTCTTGCAGTCCTTACCAATGAAGGCAAAATCTATAAATCTTTTACGGATGCCCCAGGCGATGATTGCGGATGGATAGCGGGCTCCGCTGTAAACATCAACCTTGGCTTTAATCCCGCAGCCGGTAAACAAGCCACTGCTTTCAGAAGGGGACAAATAAAAAATACCGATAAGCCATCCTTTTTTGGCAGTACCTGTATTATGGTGGCTTCCTATAAAATAAAAATAACAGCTGCCCTGGGCGGCCAGATAAGTCTTGGCGGTGGTTTTGTGACCTATAAATATGCCATTTCCGGGGCTATGGCTACCGGTTTTTTTCCTGCAGATATTGCGGCGGTATTTACCAATTATGGCCTTTGCGCCAATTCAGTAGGCGCCAATGCCATTGGTACGGAATTTAACGGCACTTTTGGATCAGGAAAAAACAAAGACCGCGGCACTTCGGCCAATGTACCTCCCAGTTATACCTATGCGCAGTTTTCATCGAATAATCCGAACGACTATTACTACGGCATTTCAAATAATACCAGTACGGCCGGCGCGGGATACAGCATCGTTAACAGTTGGCCAAAGCCCGATCCATCCGCCACTTCTCACAGGGTATTTGGTGTATGGGATATTATTGGCGACCATACCGGCGCCGTAAGTCCAACCCTGGGCAATCCCCCGGCAGACACTGTAAATAAGAGCAATGGCGGATATATGCTGGTTATTAATGCCAGCTATCGTATCGACTCAGCCTTTTATCAAAGCATTACTGGTCTTTGCCCCAATACCTACTACGAGTTTTCATTGTGGATGAGAAATATTTGTTCAAAGTGTGGTTGCGACTCCAATGGCAAAGGCGCCAGCAGCGCAGGGTATATTCCTACAGCAGCCAATGATTCATCGGGTGTAAAACCAAATCTTACGCTGGCAATCAACGGCATTGATTATTATACAACCGGCGATATTGCCTATGATGGTCTATGGGTAAAGAAAGGATTTACATACCTAACCGGGCCTTCGCAAAATTCGCTTACTGCTATGGTGCGTAATAATGCACCCGGTGGTGGTGGTAACGACTGGGCCATTGACGATATATCCCTGGCCACCTGTGCCCCCAATCTTAATTTGCAACCATCTCCCAACCTGGTAGTGTGCGCAGGCAACCAGGTAGATATGTCGGGTATCATCAGCTCTTACTTTTCAAATTATATTTACTGGGAATGGGAAAAGAGCACAGACAACGGCGCTACGTGGACCAGTACGGGAGTTACCGGTACCGGCAATCCTGTTTTGGTGAGTGGTCAATACCAGTATACGGCTACTTATCCGTCGTTTCTTGCCGATGTATCGATGAACCATACCATGTTCCGTATTAAAGTGGCGGCTGCACCGGCCAGCCTCAATAATCCTTCGTGTGTGTTTACTGCCAGCACTACCGTTCAGGTTTTAACAAGCACCTGTCTTATTTTACCCGGCAACCAGCTGGTTTCTTTCAGGGGTAAGATGAGCAGTGGTCTTGCCACACTTGCATGGACCACTACCAATGAAAAACAGGGTTTGTATTTTGAAATTGAAAAAAGTACTGATGCTATTCATTTTCAAAAAACAGGCACTGTAAATGCGGTTGCCAAAGACGAAGCGCCCCGGAATTATACGTTTACTGACAACGAACCGGTCAATGATATCATGTACTACCGCATTAAGCTGGTAACTGCAACGGGTTTTACTTATAGCCAGGTGATTATTTTGTATACCGGCAATATCAGTTTTGAAATAAAATCACTGGTCAATCCTTTTGACAGTTATGTATCATTTGATGCTATTGCCCCTGCAGATATGAAAACAAATATTCTGTTGTTTGACAGTTTTGGCAGGCTGGTAAAACAAAAAGAAGAAACATTTTATAAGGGCTTTAATAAAGTAACATTTACAGATCTTGATCTGCTCAGCAATGGAACTTATTTCCTGCGCATACAGGCAGATAAACAGGTGATAAATAAACGGGTTATAAAAATAAAAAATTAAGCTTGCTTACTTACGCTCATGCTAATGGTAAAGACCATGAGTTGTTGATCCCGTACCCGTACTTTGTTAAGTAGTCAGTGGCTGTTGCAGCAGCTTCGCAGTTGGCCACTTCAGCATTGATTATGAATTTCATCTTACGGTTGTACAAGACCCTGCCTTTCCAGGCGGGGTTTTTGTATTTAATTGTATGCCCCGTCCCGAAACAGGTTGACACAAAAACAGTTTACTGCGTCGAAACCTGCCTGGCTTTTTGCTGACCTACTGCACAAAAAAATCCCGGTTATCAGTAATAACCGGGACTGTTTAAAAAGTGTAAGGATTAATTCACCTGTGCCCTGGTTATATTAATTGTGTAATCAGTAGCATTGGTAGCATCATACTGGTAATATTGAATAAGGCCCACGCCTTTTGCAAACCATTGTTTAATCAAGTAGAGTTGTTGCTTGCCAATAGGTGCAGGAAACACTGCGTAATATCCGCTGTGTACTTCCAGCACATTTGGGTATGACTTGCCGCCAACCGTATAGGTAGTCAGTTTCTGTGCAAGCGTATCGTTTATGGTGGCAGTAAGCGCAATACTGTTGTAAGTTCCATTGTAGCTGGATGTCCATGTATTTCCCTGTGCAACATTGTCTTTCAGGAAAATATGTTCTACGGCTGTAGCAGGCGAATCAAGTCCAAAAGCATTGTAACTGGCAGGGTAATATTCATAGTATAAACCATTGCCCTTGCGGTAATAACTGGTGTCGAAACCCGATGTGCCATAGTCGTTGATAAATATGTTGTAGGCCGTACCTGTAAACATTTTTGTGTTACCGGTACTGTACACAAATAAGGTATCGTCTGCCGCGCCGCCAGCGTGTATATAACTCCAGTTGGAGGCGGTAGTGGTTGGAAAGTAATCACCCGCAGGGGTTGGAGTGGTAAAATCGACCTGCACCTTGGTGCAACCGCCCTTGGTTACTGAAAACGTACCGGTAACTGAATCTGTACCGCATTTGGCCACCCATGGATAGCTGCCTACCGGCAGGCTAAGAAAGAAGGAACCAGCAGGATCGCAGGTAGTGGGCTCAGTTGTAAAAAATTTGGTTATCTGGCCGCTTTTGGTGCCTACAGAAACAGCAATCGGATTGGTGCTGGTACCCCCTCCGCAACCGGCCTTGCTCCATAGTACCACTTTGCCGCTGTCGGCAGAAGATGGGGTGGTGGCTCTTTTTATTACAGCAGAAAATTTACCATCCACAATTGTCTTGGACGCATTGCCACTCATTGCTTTACCGCTAAATGTACCGGTTACACCCGTGGTATCTACTTTTGACAGTGTTATGGTGAAAGAGTCTGTGGCAGATTGATTGGTTTGGTAAATAACCGTTGAGCCCTTTATATAGGCAAATAAACTAAATGGGGTTTTATAAGTACCCACTTTTAAATCGGCACCAAAAACCTGCAGGGTTATCTGTGTGGTACCGTCATCGGAGCGCCCGTTCAGGGTTAGAAATTTATACCCGCTGATGGTATCAACAGATACAGTATCTATAGGTCCCTTAAACTGAACGCCATTTTCTTTAAACTCCCATTGTGCAGTAACAGAGGCTGTAATAGTGCCGTTTTCTACACTGTATTCTTTTTGACACGAAAAAACAACGGTACTAATTACAAATAAACCCAGTAAACGCTGTAAATACTTCATTTTTATGTGTTTATCTTTATAAGGTTAGGATGCCTGGAGGCAAATGATGAAGGGGACGATTATTTTCCGGCGATTATTCCTTTGATACGGGTTGGGCGCCGAAAAGGTTGGCAATTAATAGCTATAAAGTTACAAATGTTTTATGACAGGTTAAGTTATGGCAGACCGGTCCAATTTAGTGAGGCTGCGATGCTATAATACCTGCACATTATCGTTGACAGGCGTATTGGTTTCTACCGATGCATTTTGGTTCTCATCTTCTTTTTTAAAAAACCGCCTTTGAAAAACAAGGATGGCAATAACGCCGGTGGATATGGAGGCATCCGCAATATTAAAAACGGGGCTAAAAAAAGTAAACCTTTCACCACCCATTCGTGGCACCCATTCAGGTATCAGTTTATCTTTTATAATGGGGAAGTACAGCATATCTACCACCTTGCCATGCAGAAAACCTGCGTAACCCTTTGGAGGAAATAACTGGGCAACATGAAAACGGGTGCTTTCATCGAAAATAAGCCCATAAAACATGCTATCTATAAGGTTACCCAAAGCACCCGCAAAGATTAAAGCGGCACAGATTATAAATCCCCGATGGTATTTTTTTTCAATAAAACTGCGAAGAATAAAAATGCCGGCAACAACGGCAATCAGCCTGAATAGCGTCAACGCCATTTTACCCCAACTTCCTCCCAGTTCCCAGCCCCAGGCCATACCGGAGTTCTCTACAAAATATACCTGGAACCAACTTCCCCCCAGTGGCCGGATACCCCGGTCGTACGGGGTAAGCATGGCATGGAACTGATCCCAGTCTTCGCTGAGGGGCATATGCGTTTTAACCCAAAATTTAAGCGCCTGATCTATGATAAGTATTAGCAGGATAAGCACTACTATATTTCTTCCCTTCACCGGTTATTTTTTAATTGGCAAATATAATGGTTTCGCTGGCAGTTGAGAGGTTGGCGCGGGACATGCCACGTTAAATTTAGCTGCCATGGCTACCAGCCATCTGCCCTGAAGGAAGGCACTGATTATGAAAGCCAATGACTATATTTTAATATAATTTTTATATTCTCCTGGTCGGGTGACCGGCCAAATCTTCTGTAATATGACTGATGCGGTGCTTCAGTTTCATATTCTTAAAACCTTTCTGGCGGGTGTCAAAATTAAATTCCCAGTCGGTATTTTTAACCCTTTTCCTGCATTGCTATTCCTCGAAATAAACACGTTTTACGCGTTGCGATATACCCGTCATGATTTCATATGGAATGGTTTGCGCCCATTCAGCCACCTGCTGTACAGATAACTGCCGGCCATATACAATTACTTCATCGCCTTCTTCAGCATGTCCTACACCTGTTATATCCAGCATGGTCATATCCATTGAAATAACACCAATAACCGGGGCAAGTTTTCCATTCACCAGCATTTTTCCGGCTCCATTGCTCAGTCGTCTTGGATATCCATCTGCATAACCCAGCCGCACAGTGGCTATCACCGTGTCAGTAGTGGCAATGCCTTTTCGCCCATACCCGATTGTTTCTCCCTGTTTTACATATTTTATCTGCGCAATGGTGGTTTTAAGCGTTGAAACTTCTTTCAGATCCAACTGTTGGGTTGCGGCACTGTCAATGCCATATAAACCAATCCCCAGTCTTACCATATCCAGTTGCAACCGGGGATAACGGAGAATGGCAGCCGAATTAGCTATATGCTGTATAAAAGGATATTCGATTTGCTTTTTTAATATATCTACAGCAGTAAAGTATTTACCGGCCTGTTGTAAAGTAAAGGCTTCACTGCCGGGGTCTTCACTTGCTGCCAGGTGTGTAAATACCGATTGCACTTTGCAGGAACTGGCAGCCAGTTTTTCCGACAGCAATGCGATATCCTCGGTATTAAACCCAAGCCTGTTCATCCCTGTTTCCAGCTCTATGTGCACAGGATATTGCTGCAGCCCTTCTTTCTTCAGGTATTCATCAAATGCCTGTAGTAATTCAAAAGACCAGATATCCGGTTCCAGGTTAAACTGTACCAGGGCGTCAAATGAGTTGTCTTCCGGGTTCATTACCATAATAGGCAGGCTAATACCGCCTTTGCGTAGTTCTATGCCTTCATCGGCATAAGCTACTGCCAGGTAATCTGCTTTGTGAAATTGCAGCAGGTTCGCTATCTCATAGCTGCCGCTGCCATAAGAGAAAGCTTTTACCATGGCCATTATTTTGGTAGATGGCTTAACAGCCTGCTGGTATTGCTGTAAGTTGTGCAACACGGCACTCAGGTTGATTTCAAGTACTGTTTGGTGCACTTTCTGCTCCAGCAGGGGCAACAGTTGTTCAAATTCAAATACCCGGGCGCCTTTCAGCAATATAGTCTCGTTCTGAAATTTTAAATGAAAAAAATCTTTTTTGAAGGCATCTGTTCCCGTATAAAAATTTGTCTCAACACCGGCAATTGCTTCAAATATATTTTTGTGCCTGGCCAGTTGCGGGCCAATTCCGATAAACCTGTTTATTTTTTTTTCCTGCAGCGTATCGGCTACCGTCTGGTATAACTCCTTTTCACTTTTGCCACTTTCGGGTATATCCGAAAGAATGATCGTTTTACGCGCATGCTGTTGTTGCCTGGCCAGGAAATCGAGCGCAATTTTTAATGAACTGAGATCCGCAGAATAGCTGTCGTTGATAACTGAACAATTATTAATTCCTTTTTTCAATTCAAGCCGCATGGCCAGGGGCGACAATTGTAACAACCGCTCCTGTATATAACGGTTATCCGCACCCAGGTGCAGCAGGGTGCAATAACAGGTAAGCGCATTTTCAAGGGAAGCATCATCTGTGAATGGGATTTTAAACGACAGTTCACTGTCTTTGTACACCGCGCTTACATAGGTAAATGCATCGTCTTTTATCAGAGAGGTAATGCGAACCACTGCATCTGTTTTGGTGCTCCAGTTGAACAAATTCAATTTGTCGTCGGGCTGATTGCGCAGCCGCTGCACCAATTCTGCAACCGCTTCATTTATTTCGGGGTAGTCGCTGCAGTAGATAAGCGTCTGTGCATGTTTAAACAACTGCAACTTTTCTTTGACTTTCTGCTTCCGGTTTAGAAAACCTTCGCTGTGCGCTTCGCCTACATTGGTAAAAATGCCAATGGAGGGCTGGATAATTTTTTCCAGCTTATCCATTTCGCCACTTTGTGAAATGCCGGCTTCAAATATGGCCAGTGTATAATTACTGTTCATCTGCCAGACACTCAATGGCACACCCAGTTGTGAATTATAGCTTTTGGGACTGCGGACTATGGCATATTTTTCTTCCAGTAACTGGTTCAGCCATTCTTTTACAATCGTTTTTCCATTGCTGCCTGTAATACCGATAACCGGGATCGAAAATTGCTTCCGGTGGTAAGCAGCCAGTGCCTGCAGTGCCTGCAGTGTATCTTTTACAATAATAATATTTACGCCTGCCGGCAAGTCAACACCGGTTTCGGAAGACACAACAAAATTTCTTATCCCCTTGTCATAAGCCTCGTGTAAAAACAAATGCCCGTCACGCCGCGGGCCTTTCAGCGCAAAAAACAGCGAATTGGCCGGGAACAATAATTTTCTGCTGTCGGTTAAGAGATAGGCAATACTGGCTGCATCTCCCTGCTGCAGCCACCGGCCTTTTACAATGCCAATAATTTGATCAATGCTGTACACAAAATGCTATTAATAAATAAATGATGTGTTAACCCGCCTCTTCATCCTTTTCTGCTACCTGCATGGAGTATAGAATGGCACCCACCAGGCAAACAACAATTACAATCAGCGAAATGTAAACAGGTATATGAATGTCAATATACTTTATTTCGGCCAGCATCTTAAGCCCTATAAAAATAAGCACAATGGCAATACCCTGCTGCAGGTGGCTGAATTTATCAACGGCGCCTTTCAGCAAAAAGAACAGGGAACGTAAACCCAGCACAGCAAATATGTTGGAAGTATATATCACCAGCCTGTTTTGCGAGATGGCAAATACTGCAGGTATTGAGTCAAGGGCAAACAACACGTCTATCGTTGCCAGCATAATAACTACCACAAATATTTTGGTAAAAAAGCGTTTGCCATTTTTGATAATTGTAAAGTGGATACCGTTTTCTTCTGCAGTAATGGGAAACACGCGCTTTAAAAATTTGTAGATGCGGTTGTTGGCCATATCTATTTCTTCATCTTTCTTAGCAGCAAACATTTTAACACCGGTAATCACCAGTATCACGCCAAATATGTACAATATCCACCGGAAACGTTCTACCAGCTCTATGCCCACCGAGATAAAAGCAATGCGCAGCAGTATGGCCGTTAGTATGCCTATCAGCAATACCCGTGCATAATGCATCTCTTTAACGCCAAAGAATGTAAAAATGAGAATAAAAACAAAAATATTATCAATGCTCAGGCTCCACTCCATAAGATAAGCACTCAGGTATTCTATAGCCACCGTGTGCCCGTTCTGCAAAGCCACGAAGACGCCAAAACCCAGGGCGAGCGCCACCCAGAATATGGTTTGGGTCAGGGCCTTTTTGGTTGATATGACGGACGATTTTTTGCTCAGAAGGCCCAAATCAAATATCAGTGCCACTACCAATGCAATTCCAAATACTAAATAAGTTACCTGCTCTCTGTCCATTAACTGATTATATTGCTGTAAAGATAACAAGGAAAAGACCGCAAACTCGCAGATAACCACAGGGTGGGTGAAAAATTAACTGTCCATTCTTTTTTAGAAAATTGCTGAATCCCTTTATTCAGATGCGTACTTACACATTTTCTTTTGAACAAAATGATAAGTCTTAACCACAATATAAAAAAGAAAAACCGGCTTTGTTTCTTTAGCTTTTGTAGCACAGCATTACGGTGCGGCGCAGGTTGTTTTTCGCCATTCCCTGCTATTTCCCGGTTAGAAAAAACATATAATGCATCCTGGAAAAGAAAGCCCGGTCAGTATGTCTGCTTATGCGCTGCTATATTTTCTTTTGCGCATAACCTGGTAAAGCCCTCCGAATAAAATAACCAGCAGCAAGGGAACAGTTATATTAATCAACTGCCATTTTGTTTTATCTGTTTCCAGTTTTTGCTTATCCAGCAAACGAAGTGTGAGATCTTTACTGCGTGCCTCCAGTATGCCTGAGTTATCTGCCAGGTACTCTACACAATTCATAATAAACTCGCTGTTGGCATATTTGTATTTGGTATAAGGGTTCATGCCCATTTGAAGGGGCCCTTCATTTTTTGCAACTGCATTCAGCGCTATATCGCCATCGGCTATCACTATCATTTTATTGGCGGTTGTACATTGCGGCATAAACTGGCTGCCGCCGGCTGCCAGCGAATCGCGCATGGCTGTTGTGAGCCTGTTAGTGTAAAGCGAATGAAATTCACCTTCCAGCAATACTGCTACCGGCACATTTTTCCGGTTAAAACTGGCAATATTGGCCTGGGTGGCCAGCTCTGTAAAACTTACTTTCGCCGGGCTGCTGAGAATTTTTGTTGCATCGGATGTTGCCAGCAGGACGGTCTTTTGAATACCTGCCGCCATTACCGTATCAATTGAACTGGGAAACTGCGACACCACGTAGTCCAGGTTTTTGGCAATGGGGTGATTATTGTAATTGGCCAGCAGCGGAAAATAATTAAAGGGCAATACCTTTATCTGCGGTTTACCCCCCTGCGAGCCAATTACAGACGGATAGCCATCACAATTGATGTCTTCTACCAAATCAAGATTGATGCGCACACCGTATTTAAACAACTGATCTTCCAGGTTAAGCCCCCGGTCAAAAGCAATAAATTCATTTTGCGAACGCTCCAGGCTGTCCATTTCAGCATACAGGTTATCAATCATCCACAATAATTTACCACCGTGCATGGCGTACTGATCAATTTTTAATTTTTGTTCGTCTGTAAATTTTTGTGTGGGTTTTGTAATTATCATCGCACTAAAAACCGCTGGTATAACGGGGAAACTATCGATATTAAAAATGCGGAATGCATAGTTTCGTTTCAGGTTATTGCCAATTAAGTCGTACACATTATAAGAAAGCGGTTCGCCATTGCCGGTAAGATAACCAATAAGCGGCACGGTATCTTTTGTAATCTTATTAATGGCATTGGCGAACTTATACTCCAGGGTAGCTTCCGCCCGGTTAATAGAGCTTTCATCCAGCTCTGAGTTCTGGCCCGCCAGCAGATCTACCGCTATTACCCTGTCTTTATAAGCAACTAAGGCACCCGGCACCACCTGTCTTTGTTCCGACCCTTCACCCTCTTTTACCTGCGCATCAATGGTATAAGGTCTGATACCCAGTCTTGCCAACGAATCCAGGAAGTATGTTTTAGCCGAGTCACTTAAGCCTGCACCGGGCTTTTCATAAGAATATTTTATGTTACCCCGGCCAATTTCTTTAAACTGCTGCAACAGTCCGGTAGTGCTGTTTCTTAATTTTTTAAAGTCTTTGGGTAAATCGCCTTCCAGGAAAACAGTAATGTTTACCTGTCCATCTATGCTTCTCAGCATTTTTTTTGTTGGCTGGGAAAGTGTGAACCTTTTTTCTTCAGTAAGATCGGCACGTACCGTAATATAAGAAGCAGCGTAGTTTATCAGCACCAGCAAAGCAAGTAAAACAATCCACCAGTATTTTGTAGCCAGTAATTTTTTCATTCAGGGCCTGCGTTTAATAAGGTTGCGTTGTGTAAACAACAAAAAGAAAACAATTACGCTGATAAAGTAAATAATATCGCGGCTGTCTATCACACCCCGGCTAATGCTGCGGTAATGAAAATCAATTCCCAGCATTTCTATATAATAGCCTGCACCCGATGCAAGGGCAGCTATACGGCTGATAGCATTAAAACCGCTATATAAAATAAAACAGGCAAATGCACTTACAATAAAGGCCACTACGGCGTTGCTGGTTAAACTGCTGCAACAAATGCCAATGGCCGTAAATACCGCCGCCAAAAAAAACAAACCGATATAAGAACCGGCAATGCCGCCCATATCAATACCTGTACCGCCCGCGCTTAATGCCTGTATGCTGAAAACGTACAGCAATGTTGGCACCAGGGCCATCACCACAATGAGTAAACATCCAATGTATTTACCACCAACTACCTGGGCATAACCAAGGGGTTTGGTCTGCAATATTTCGTAGGTACCCCCTTTAAATTCCTCGGAAAGTGTGCGCATGGTAATGGCGGGCACCAGGAAAGTGAGTATCCAGGGAGCCAGCTCAAAAAACTTATCCAGCGTTGCATAGCCAAAATCCAGCAAATTGCTGTCGGGGAAAACAAAAAGAAACAAACCGTTGAGCAGCACGAAAACTGCCAGGGCTATGATGCCCGTAAGACTACTAAAAAACTGGCGGAATTCTTTTTTACAAACAGGCCACATGCGTCAAAAATAATGTATTCAACGCAAAAGGATGACTGATTTTGGCATGGCAGAATTTTGTGATTTGTTGCCAGGATACTACCGGATAAAACGCCAACATCGCCAAATAGCTTAAATGGCAAATTGTCCTCCTTTTTCTTCCATCAGAAACATCAATTATCATTGCTTATTTGTAAATTGGGGTTCAATCCAACATTAATAACCTCTAACTGCATGGCATTAAAAATTATAGATCACGGCACAAAAGAATACCAGCAAATGGTTCAGATGCGTATGGACATATTGCGCAAACCGCTTGGCCTTAGTTTTACACCCGAAGAGCTTGAAAAAGAGAAAGATGAGGTATTGATTGGCGCTTTTGAAGACGATCGTATGTTGGGTTGCTGCATGCTGATCAAACAGCCTGGCAATTCGGTAAGGTTGCGGCAAATGGCGGTTATGAACAATGTGCAGGGCAAGGGTATTGGCCGCGCATTGATGAATTTTGCCGAAAATCTTGCCCGCGATATGGGCTATAAAAAACTACTGATGCATGCCCGTAAAACAGCGGCTGGTTTTTACGAAAAACAAGGTTATCATATTACCGGCGAAGAATTCACCGAAGTAACCATTCCACATTATATTATGGAGAAAGATTTATGAATTGCTGATTTTGTGGCATAGGGATATTGTGATTCAAAAACGATTCCTGATTTTAATAAAAAAAAGGCCTCTGACAAAATCAAAGGCCTTTTTTTATCGGGTGTTTATCGTTTATTCGTCCTGTTGTGTTTCATGTAGTGTCTATACAGCAAAGCTTTCTCCGCAGGCGCAACTACGACTTGCATTGGGATTATTAAAATAAAATCCCTTGCCATTCAGGCCCTCAGAAAATTCCAGTGTGGTATTAACAAGGTATAAAAAGCTTTTCAGGTCGGTTACCACTTTTATACCATTGTCTTCAAATACCTGGTCAGATGGCCTGGTAACATTGTCAAAGTCCATTTTATAGCTAAGACCCGAGCATCCACCACCTACCACGGATACACGCAGAAAATAGTCTTTATCCAGCTTCGCATCTTCTGCCATCAGGTGCTGCACCCTTTCTTTTGCTTTATCGCTTACAAATATCATTTCAAGAGATTTTTAGTATTTAGTAATAAGACTTCCAGTTTAAAAATATTTAGTTCTTAGTATTGAGATGCAGACTTCCGGTTGAATGGTACAAAGTATTTAGTATATCCAAATCCAGGGTCAGGGTGCCGGTAGTTTGAATAATGCCGGTAGTCTAAATACTAAGTACTCTATACTGTCTAACAGCGTCTGTAACTTTTTTTATCACGTAATCAATTTCTTCCAGGGTAGTAAACCTGCCCAGGGCAAAACGCAACGCGGCAAAGGCCATTTCGTCTGATAGTCCCATTGCCTTCAATACATGAGATGGTTCCATAGATGCAGAAGTGCAGGCGCTGCCGGCACTTAGCGCAACATTTTTATTCAGTCCCATCAATAGCCCTTCGCTCTCAGTAAATTTAAACGACAGGTTGCTGACATGTGGTAAACGGTGCGTGGCGCTGCCATTTATTGTTACTTCTCCCAGCTGCAATAAAGCGTCTTCCAGTTTATTTCTCCATACACTTAAACGTTTCCCCTCCGGTTCCATTTCATTTTTTGCCAGTTCGGCGGCTTTGCCAAAACCTACAATACCAGGCACGTTTAAAGTGCCGCTGCGGGTACCCCTTTCATGCCCGCCCCCATCTATTTGGGCGGTTAGTTTTATCCTCGGGTTTTTTCTGCGTACATATAAGGCCCCTACTCCTTTTGGCCCATACATTTTGTGGGCGGAGAGAGACATCATATCAATGCCGTCTTCCAGTACATTTACCGCAATTTTACCCGCGGCCTGCACCGCATCGCTAAAAAAAATAATTCCGTGTTTTTTTGCAATAGCGCTGATTTCCCTGATGGACTGAACAACGCCTGTCTCGTTATTGGCATACATTACAGCTATCAGGATAGTAGAAGGTTGTATGGCTGCCTCCAGTGCCAGGAGGTCAATACGTCCATCCGGTTGCGTGTCCAGCCAGGTAATGTTTGCTCCCTCTTTTTCGAGATGTTTACAGGTATCCAGTACAGCCTTATGTTCGGTGGCAACGGTGATAATGTGGTTGCCCTTACTTTTATACATCTCAAACACGCCCTTAATGGCCAGATTGTCTGCTTCTGTGGCACCGCTGGTAAAAATGATTTCCTGCGGTTCCGCACCAATTAGTTCGGCCACCTGTTCACGCGCATAGTCTACAGCTTCTTTTGCCTGCCAGCCAAAAGAATGGTTACGGCTGGCGGCATTGCCAAAAAACCGGGTAAAATATGGCAGCATTGCCTCCACTACCCGCGGATCGCAGGCGGTGGTAGCATTGTTGTCGAGGTACACCGGTAAATTAAGCATGTAAAGCCTTTATTGATAAACACAAATTTACCCCAATTGGTTCTACTTTTATAACCTAAATTGGGGTGAAGTGGTTTACAACCAGGTGACAACAACCTGGTTTTTAACAATTATTACTATGAGTAAAATAGAGCATATTGGCATAGCGGTAAAGGATTTATCTGTATCTATACCCTTGTTTGAAAAATTGCTCAACAGCGCCTGTTACAAAACCGAAACAGTATTGGGTGAAAATGTTAATACGGCTTTTTTCCGGCAGGCCGACACAAAAATTGAGCTGCTGGAAAGCAGCAGTGAAGAAGGTATTATTGCGAGGTTCATCCAAAAAAAAGGAGAGGGGCTGCACCATATAGCTTTTGAAGTAGCAGATATTGTTGCAGAGATGGAGCGGTTAAAAAAAGCAGGTTTTGTATTGCTGAACGAGCAACCCAAAGACGGCGCTGATAATAAATTGGTTTGTTTTTTACATCCCAAAGAAACCAATGGTGTGCTGATAGAACTTTGTATGGAAAAAAAGTAAAAGCGGATGGATTGCCATCCGCTTTTAAAGAATGTTTATTAAAGTATTATTTTGTTACAACCAGTTTGTGTGCTTCTCTTGTTCCGCCGCTGAAATGCATATCGAATGTATAGGTGCCGGTTTGATAGTTGGTTAAATCAAAAGAAACTACGCTGGTGCCTGCGCCTATTTGTCTGCGTGCTACCAATTGACCCATATGGTTCAGTACATTAATGGTAAAGCCCTGTTGAGACAGATTGTTGCCAATTGAAATGTTTACACTATTTACAGCAGGGTTGGGGAATATAGACACATTAATATCACTGTTTTTTAAACGGGTAACCAGTGTGCCGGTAAACGTCGTTTTGCCATCAACATCAACAATCCTGATACGATAATAACTGATAGCAGGTGCATTATTATCTTCAAACTGGTAGTTGGTAGCAACACCAGATGCATTGCCTTTGGCAGGTACAGTACCCACCTGTGCCCAGCTACTGCCATTGGTGCTTCTTTCAATGATAAACGATTGGGTATTGATTTCCTGCTGGCTTGTCCAGTTAAGTACCACATTGTTTCCGTTTACAGCGGCCTTAAACATGGTAAGGGTTAGTGGTAAAGCTGCATTGGAACCGGTGGTGAAATAAAGGGGTTGGCCTGTCGTGTTCTGAGCAAATGCCGGACCTGTTATAGTTGGACCTGCGGTTTGGCCAGCCAGTGGTGCAGGTGTTACTGCATTTGTTGAATATTTTACCTGGGTGCCTGTGTTATTTACGTTAGCATAGATATTTCCTTTGCCGGTATTGTCAACCCCTTTGGAAATAGTTGCACCTGTAGCTAAACGAACAATCGGAACAGGATTATTGCTTGTAGTATAAATGGTTAAATCGTTTGATTTGGAAGCCCCGTTGGGTTCATCAAACACAAGAAAACCAAATACATCTACAATAACATTTTGCAGGGTAATTGAGCTTCCACCGCTTACACCAAAAGTAACTGTAACACCCGAAGCAATTACAATACTATCATTGTCGGTGGGGATTGTGGGATTTCCTGTGGTGGTCCAGGTGGCGGCGCTGGTCCAGCTGCCTGAGGTGGTTGCCTTAATCAATCTCCGCGATTGTCCAAATGCGGCAACAGCTAATACTAGCAATACAATAGTTGAATAGAATTTTGTCATTTTCTGTAGAGTTTATGATGATCGAATAGATACTTAGTTGAATCATCATAGAAACATTGGCTGGAGGTTCTTGTGCAGAGGATATAAGCAATTGCTGGTAAGACCGGGGCTTTGTAAAACCAATTCAATGGAAAGAAAGCGATTTGTCAATATACCTGCTTCCAAAGAAACGTTACCGGTAAATCATCATAGATACGGGGTGGAGGCTTTTATACAGGATATACGAGGTCGTCGGCAAAACCCGGAGGTTTTGTAAAAATAGCTCAACGGAAGGAAAAGGATGAATTTTATTTATTTACTTCGAAACCCGATTGGCCGGGGCGGTTGATACGCGGATATTATGATGGGATAAAACTATAATCTTTTTTTATAATTTAAAAGCTTTTTGCAATATTTATTGAGATCAATCAATCTTTGGAAGATGCTTATGGACTAACTGGTTGATTTTTGGGGGTATGGTTTCAGGCTTCTTTTTCGATGAGGCCTAATTTTTCTACAGCAATTTGTGCTGCAATCTGGCTGGCGTCTTTTTTATTGTATGCTTTTCCTTCGGCTATTAAGGCCCCATCCACTACTGCGCCAATAGTAAAAAGACGGCGGCCGCCTTCTACTCTTTCATCCATGGTTTCAAACTCAAGATTTTTACCGTTCTTGTTGGCCCATCCGTAGAGTTTATTCTTGTGATTGATTTCAAGGTTTTCCAAATCTTCCATAAACAAATGCGGCAGGATGATGCGTTCCATCACCCATAATTTTGTTTTGGCAAAACCCTTGTCGAGATAAACAGCACCTACAACGGCTTCCAGCGTATTGCCAAAAATCTGGCTGATGCGGAGCGAGTTATCAAACTTATTAAAATTGGTAATTTTTTTCAATCCCATTTTCAGGGCAATATCATTTAACGTAGTGCGGTTAACCATTTTGCTCCGCATTTCGGTTAAAAAGCCTTCTTCTTTGTAAGGGTATTTTTTAAAAAGAAAATCCGCTACAATGCCACTCAGGATGGCATCGCCCAGGTATTCCAGCCTTTCGTTGTTCTCATCGGCCATTTCTTTTACGGAGCGGTGGGTAAGCGCTGCCTTGTATAAAGAAGTATTGCCTGGCGTAAAGCCAAGTACATTGCGCAATTGTTTTTTGAACGATGGCGCTTTTTCACTGCCGGGAAGAAATCTGTCTAAAAATGCCACAAGCTGCAAGCTACAATATTTAATAGATAAAGAAGGCGCAACATCGCTAAAGCCCGTTGCCTGTTTATTAACGCAAAGGGTTAACAAAAAATCTTTTCAGTTTGGGTTTACTGGTACTTCTTTACAATTACTGCCGCATTATGACCGCCAAAGCCGAATGTATTGCTTAAAGCGGCCCTTACTACGCGCTGCTGCGATTTGTTAAAAGTAAAATTAAGCTGAGGGTCAAGAGAGGGGTCGTCTGAAAAATGGTTAATAGTAGGTGGAACAATATCATGTACCGTACTTTTAACACAGGCAATGGCTTCAATAACACCAGCCGCCCCCAGGCAGTGCCCGGTCATTGATTTGGTGGAACTGATATTGAGCTTATAGGCATGTTTACCAAAAACCTGGGTAATGGCTTTTGCCTCTGCCCCGTCGCCAAGCGGGGTAGAAGTGCCATGGGTATTAATGTAGTCAATATCTTCTGGCTGCATACCGGCATCTTCCAGTGCAGCCAGCATTACATTCTTTGCGCCCAGTCCGTCCGGGTGGGGGGCGGTAATATGGTGGGCATCAGCAGTAGCGCCGCCTCCCGCAATTTCGCAATAAATTTTGGCACCTCTTGCCAGGGCGCTGTCCAGTGTTTCCAATACCAGTATGCCTGCGGCCTCTCCCATTACAAAGCCATCCCGGTCTTTATCATAGGGGCGGCTGGCCGTTTTGGGGTCTTCGTTTCGCTCGCTCATAGCTTTCATGGCGTTAAAACCACCTACCCCGGCTTCTATAATTACAGCTTCACTACCGCCCGATAAAATAATATCGGCTTTACCAAGGCGCAAGAGGTTAAATGCTTCAATGATGGCATTGGTGCTGGTAGCACAGGCGCTTACAACGGCAAAATTTGGGCCGCGGAGGTTGTGACGCATGGATATTTGGCCGGCGGCAATATCCAGGATCATCTTGGGAATAAAGAAGGGGTTGAAACGGGGCGTACCATCGCCCCGGGCAAATTCGGCCACCTCGGTCTGAAAGGTGATAATTCCGCCGATGCCGCTTCCAAAAACCACCCCAATCCGGTCGGGGTTAATATTGTCTTTGTTCAGGCCGGCATCCGTCATGGCTTCGTCGCTGGCAACGAGGGCAAACTGGGTAAAACGGTCTATTTTACGTGCCTCCTTCCTGTCCATAAACTGTACAGGATCGAAGTTCTTGACTTCGCAGGCAAAGCGGGTTTTAAATTTTGAGGCGTCGAAGAGTGTGATGAAGTCTGCACCAGACACCCCATTAACCAGCCCATTCCAATAATCATTGGTATTATTTCCCAGTGGCGTTATAGCACCAATACCAGTTACAACCACCCGTTTTAACTCCATATGACTTTGCGGGATTAATTAAGTGATAAATCCGCCTTCCTGCTTACGCTGATGAAAGGCGGATCATTCGTTCATTAGGTCCTCTATACAAGTCGGAAAAAGTCTTACTTGGCGTGTTCTTCCAAATAAGCAACAGCCTGTCCAACAGTAGTAATCGTTTCGGCCTGCTCATCCGGAATAGAAATATTGAATTCCTTTTCGAATTCCATAATCAGTTCAACGGTGTCCAGTGAATCGGCACCCAGGTCGTTGG
>Ga0207641_10000133_pt1 | contig 109199 bp, 84 predicted proteins | sample KBSSwiS62_FD_184306 | JGI IMG/M metagenome (GOLD analysis project Ga0207641, IMG submission 184306) | Switchgrass rhizosphere microbial communities from Kellogg Biological Station, Michigan, USA - KBS Switchgrass S6-2 (SPAdes) (version 2) | ecosystem: Host-associated > Plants > Roots >...
CTGATCTGTGCAGCCGATTGATTCCAATAACCTGCAACCAGCAGCAGGGAGGTAATAATAAAGACTTTTTTCATTGGTAAAACATGTTTTTGTAAGTAAATAAAAACCGGCCCCGTACCCGGTTCATCAAAAACCAAAGTACTTTAATAAAAAGATACTCCCTGGTTAACAGGATGTTACCATCGGCCAAAGCGACACCGGCCGTTCAGGGGCTTTTTTATACCTTAAATAACAAATTGTCTGGATTAATACAATTACTCCGGTAAAAAAGTGGCAACTTTATAAACTTTTTCATGCATTCTTGTTTATAACAGACAGCAATTGAACGCCTTCTATGAATCAGCATTTTTTTCAGTCTATTTTTGACAAACAACAGCAAACGGAAGATGTACCGCCCAACGCCGTAATTACCGACTGGGCATTGCAACTGGTTAAACTGCTGTACCCTGAAGTGTCTAAACAATTTTTTTCTACCCCCCTGCAGTTTGAAGCGGCTTTTCAGCAACTCGAAACCAGTTTCACCAATATTTTAGACAGTACCTGTGGCTGCCAGAATTGTGACAATAAACTAAAATCGAAAATCTTTTTTGAGCAATTGCCGGAGATCTATCGTTTGCTTAATGAAGATGTGACCGCTATTGTACAGGGTGATCCCGCGGCAAAAAGCGAGTTTGAGGTCATTCGCACTTATCCTGGTTTCTTTGCTATTTGCTTTTACCGCATCGCCCACAATATATTGAAACTGGATATTCCCCTGCTGCCCCGTATACTTACTGAATACGCGCATTCACAAACTGGTATTGATATACATCCCGGCGCTGAAATAGGCGAGCACCTGTATATCGATCACGGCACCGGCACCGTCATTGGCGAGACCTGTAAAATAGGCAACCATGTAAAATTGTACCAGGGTGTAACGCTGGGTGCACTAAGCGTAGATAAAACGATGGCATATACAAAACGCCACCCTACCGTAGAAGACTATGTAATTATCTATTCGGGCGCTACCATACTGGGTGGCGAAACCACCATTGGGCATCACAGTGTAATTGGCGGAAACGTCTGGCTTACAAAAAGCGTTGCCCCTTATTCGGCCGTATATCATAAAGCTGAAATAGAGATCACGGAAAGAAAACTAACACACTAATTGTATTAATTATACTAAACACGAATGGCCAGTATATTAGATTTGGTGGGCAACACGCCCATGGTAGAAATAACAAAACTCAATCCCAATCCCAATGTACGCATGTTTGCCAAACTGGAAGGTAATAACCCCGGCGGCAGTGTAAAAGACAGGCCGGCGCTGAATATGATAAAAAGTGCCCTGTTGCGCGGCGATATTAAACCAGGCACCAAATTAGTGGAAGCCACCAGCGGCAATACCGGCATAGCCCTGGCCATGATAGCCCGGCTCTTCGATCTTGAAATTGAACTGGTAATGCCCTCCAGTTCTACACGCGAACGCACATTAACCATGGAGGCTTTTGGCGCAAAAGTGACACTATTGGAAAACATAGAAACCTGCCGCGACTATGCTGAAGAAAAAGGCGCCCGTGATGATTATTTTTTATTGAACCAATTTTCCAATCCCGATAATTACCTGGCGCATTATAAAACCACCGGGCCCGAAATCTGGAAAGACACCGAAGGCAGCATCACCCATTTTGTAAGTTCTATGGGTACCACCGGAACAATTATGGGCTGCTCCAGGTTTTTTAAAGAAAAGAATCCGGCTATCCAAATAGTAGGTTGCCAGCCAACGGAAGAAGCTTCTATACCCGGTATCCGCAGATGGCCCGTTGCCTATCTGCCCAAAATATTTGATCCGGCAAGGGTAGACAGGGTAATGGACATTTCACAGCAGGAAGCAATTGACATGACACGTAAACTGGCAAAAACAGAAGGGGTATTTGCCGGTATGAGCAGTGGCGGCGCTGCTTCTGCCGCGGTACGGCTGGCAGCAGAATTAAGCGCTGGAGTAATAGTATTTATTGCCTGCGACAGGGGCGACAGGTACCTGAGCAGTGATTTGTTTGGATAAATAAGTCAAAATTAAAAAGTAAAAAATAAAAAGCGACGTGCGAACCTGACCCAGTGAAACCCACAAAAGCACCATTTTTGACTTTTGAATTTTTCAATCAACTTCTCCCCAAATCTATCTCCGTATTGTCGCCGATATTGAGGCTGCGGCTCTCGCCTTTTAATTCAGTGTCACTGCCAATCAGCGAATCGGTAAGCACAATATCAACCAGGTTGGCAAATGCACCAATAATAGAATCTTTTACGATAGAATAATTAATGGAAACCTTTTCACCAATAGCCACATTGGGGCCAATGATAGAGTTTTTTATATCGCAGCCGGCAGCAATACTTACCGGTGGAATAATGATGCTGTTTTCAAACTGGTGATCATCTGAAATTACCTGCCCGAATTTTTTCAGTAAGGTGGCATTGCTTTCCAGCAGTGATTCTTTGCGGCCGCAGTCGAACCAATTTTGCACTTTGTAAGGCTGAATGATGGCGCCGTTCTGTATCATGCATTCCAATGCATCTGTAAGATTGTATTCGCCACCGCGGCTTTTAACCTGGTTCCTGATATTATTTTCCAGGCAACTGAACAGCGAAGCGGATTCTTTGATTCGGTAAACGCCTACCAGGGCCATATTTGATTTGGGCATCTGTGGCTTTTCTATCACCTTGCTTACAAAACCTTCTTCATTGATCTCAGCTACCCCAAAAGCCCGGGGATCATCTACCCTTTTTACACCCACCATCGAGTACTGGTTGTTTAATACTTCATCTACGCTGTATTCGCAGATAGAATCTCCGAGTACAATAAATACTTCGTCTTCAGCAACAATCTGTTTTGTAAGCACTATGGCATGACCCAGCCCCTGTCTTTCATTCTGGTGTATAAAATGCGTTTGCAGGTAAGGGTATTTTTCTCTTACATAATCCTGTATTTTGTCGCCCAGGTATCCGATAATAAAAATAAATTCTGTAATACCGGCATCGTGCAATTGCTCAACTATAATGCTAAGCACTGTTTTACCGGCAAGTGGTATCAACGCTTTTGGTTGCGTATAAGTATGCGGGCGAAGCTTGGTACCGGCACCCGCCACGGGAATGATTGCTTTCATGTTTGTGTTTGTTGGCCGGGCTTTTTCAAATCCGGAACAGCAATTTCTTTTCTTTGTAATAAAATCTGCTGCAGTTCAGCACAAATAAACAGTACAAAAAATGGATGAAAATAGGATATTTTGGGTTTTCCGGCTTATTTTAAATTGTCGATTACTAATACTTAATTAACCAGTTTCTCCCGGGCTGCTGGTTGCAAAATCATGCTGGTATGAAATACACCTTCTGCTCACTGATGTTTTTTCTTGCCGGGCTGCAATTGTATTGCCAGAACCAGGCAAAAAGCATCGATTCCCTGCTAAAAACTTATTATAGCGACAACGAGCCCGGCGCTTTTGTATACATCAGCAAAAACAACAGGGCCGTATTTAAAAAAGGGTATGGTTTGGCAAATATGCAATCGAAAGAAAAAATAAGCAGTACCACCAATTTTAATATAGGCTCTCTTACCAAACAGTTTACCGCATTTTGTATTGTGCAACTGGCAGAAAGAAAGCAATTGTCATTGCAGGATAAACTGGTAAAGTATTTCCCTGATTTTAACCCGCAAACAGGTAACCTGGTTACAATACAACAATTACTTACACATTGTTCGGGCATCACCGATCATTATGCATTGACAGATACCAGTATTATCAAACATGCCGGTGATAAAGATGTGCTGAATGCCGTTATGCATACCGGCAGTACTTATTTTACGCCCGGTACAAAATACCGGTACAGCAATACGGCCTATTGCCTGCTGGCCCTGGTAATTGAAAAGATAAGTGGCATTTCTTACAACGATTATATCAAAAAAAATATTTTTACCCCCCTGGCCATGCAGCATTCAGTGGTATTGCAAACCGGCAGGCCTATTTATAAACAGGCGGTTGGCTACGATTTGGACAGCAGCAAGAAACAGTTTAACAGGCTGGATGCCGGTGAAGCCATATTTTTCTCTACAGAAGGGGATGGTGGCATTTACACATCGGCCAACGACTATTTGCGCTGGTACCAGTCGCTGCAACAACCTTTAACACACAATAAAACGGTAGTGCAAAAATGTCGTTCGGCACAATTTCTTATTGACCCGCTGAGTAAACTTGCTTACGGTTACGGATGGTTTGTAAGCGAAAAAGACCGCGCTGCTGCAGTATACCATACCGGTTCAAACGGTGGCTTCAGGGCCATCGTATTTACCATTCCCTCAAAAAATTATATGGTGACCATTTTTTCCAACAGGGCCGACATTAATCTTGAAAACCTGGTACAGCAAATCAATGAGATAATGCGTGTTACTAACAATTCTTTCACCAAAACGGAGGCCCTTGTTTCTTTTATTAATAGTTCGCCTATTTTTGCGCCATGCAAAGAGATACCTTAGTTTTTGATCTTATTCGTAAAGAGCTGGAGCGCCAGCGTCATGGCATAGAACTCATTGCTTCTGAGAACTTTACTTCGTTGCAGGTAATGCAGGCCATGGGTAATGTAATGACCAATAAATACGCCGAAGGATACCCCGGCCGCCGCTATTATGCGGGTTGCGAGATTGTTGACCAGACCGAACAACTGGCCATCGATCGCCTTAAACAAATTTTCAATTGCGAATACGCCAATGTACAACCACACAGTGGCGCCCAGGCAAATGCTGCCGTGCTGCTGGCCGTATTGCAGGCAGGCGATAAAATACTTGGGCTTGACCTGAGTATGGGCGGACATCTTACACATGGCTCGGCAGTTAATTTCAGCGGCAAATTATACAAGCCATTTTTTTATGGTGTAATAAAAGAAACCGGCCTGGTGGATTATGATATGCTGGAAGCCCAGGCCAGGAAAGAAAAACCAAAGCTGATTATATGTGGTGCATCTGCTTATAGCCGCGACTGGGACTATGCCCGCATCAGGAAAGTGGCGGATGAAGTAGGCGCTTTTCTAATGTGCGATATGGCCCATCCGGCCGGTCTGATTGCAAAAAATTTGCTGAATTCTCCTTTTGAACACTGTCATTTTGTTACCTCTACCACGCACAAAACATTGCGCGGACCACGTGGCGGTATCATTCTAATGAAAAAGGATTTTGAAAACCCTTTTGGATTAAAAGATGTGAAAGGCAACCTGCGCATGATGAGCAACCTGCTGGATATGGCGGTGTTTCCCGGCATACAGGGCGGCCCCCTTGAACACGTGATAGCCGCCAAGGCCATTGCATTTGGCGAAATTCTTACCACCGGGTTTGCAGATTATGCAGGCCAGGTAATAAAAAATGCACAGGCCATGGCCAAAGCATTTGTCGACAAAGGTTACCAGCTTATCAGCAGCGGCACAGACAATCATTTAATGCTGATAGACCTGCGCAATAAAAATATCAGCGGCAAAAAAGCAGAACAGGCGCTTGTAAAAGCAGATATAACCCTGAACAAAAACATGGTGCCTTTTGATGATAAAAGTGCGTTTGTAACATCTGGCATAAGGGTGGGCACACCCGCCGTTACCACCCGTGGTATGAAAGAAGAACACATGCAGTTTGTGGTAAATGTAATAGACAATGTACTTATGAACGCAGATGATGAAAACGTGCTTGGCACTGTTCGCAAACAGGTAAATGAGTTTATGGAACAGTTTGAATTGTATCCTGAATTGGGGTAAGGAAAAAACGCAACCGGATGAAGAGAGCTGGCGTTGGGTAAACAACCTTTAAAAAAACCGCGCACTATATTTTCATCTTGGCATGTTCCGGCACTCAAATTTAAAACTACTACCATGATCCAACGCATACAAACCATCTGGTTGATATTGGCGGCTACAGCCGCCTTCCTTACATTAAAGCTTTCTTTTTTTAGCGGAAATATAGTGGGGGCTGACAAGGTAAAAACATTTACCCCGCTAACCGCCACCAGCAACCTGGTGATATTAATTTTTACAGTTGCCACAGGTATTGCCGCGCTGATAGCCATATTCCTGTACAAAAACAGGAAATTGCAAATGCGGATAAGCCTTGCGGCTATGCTGGTTTCCTTGCTCACGCTCCTTTTATATTATAATCAAACCAGGCATTTTGCCGAAGGACAATATGATCTTACCGCGCTGGTAGCCCTTGCCATACCCGTATTTTTTATACTTGCTGTAAAAGGTATTTATAATGATCAGAAATTAGTCAAAAGTCTTGACCGACTTCGTTGATGCTGTTATATTTAGCATTTCTTGAATATGAAAAAACTGCAGGCAAATGACAGGTGTTTGCCTAAAATACATATCTTTATTTCTCCCTGTTAAATAAGGTCTTCTTTTTAAAATCCAACCAGTTTAAGATAATACACGTAATGTGTGTTACTCCCAGACATTTTCCTTACCCAACCCATTTATTCTTTTTTAAAAAACTTGTAAAATTTACCATTAAAATAAAACCATATGAAGAAAACTGTCTACTTACCTTTTTTACTATCAATTACTACCGCAGTTTTTGCGCAATCGCCCGGGGGTGTTGCAGGTTCTGTACTCTGGCTAAAAGGAAATGCCGGCGCCAGTCCATCGGGATGGACGGACTATTCGACCAGTGCAAACAATTTTTCGCAAGCTACTACCGCAAACCAGCCTGCGCTCACAGCCAATACCTTTAACTTTAATGCAGCGCTCGCATTTGACGGAATAAACAGCTTCATGACGCAGCCATCGCCCTCCAATTTTCCTCAAAACCTGGAGGACAGAACCGTTTTTGTAGTTGCCAAAGGAGGCAGTGCTGTTGGCTATCAATGGATATTTGTGTATGGTACGCCCGGGTGTACGCCATGTGGCGGTACCTTCCAGGTAGGTTCCAATTATGGCGGCTTAGGTAATTCTTTTTACGGGTATGATATATCCTATCCCAATTACTGGCTTTCCGGCTTCAATCCTACCGGGGCTATGGCTGCATTCACCATGAGTGGCGGAAACGGATTTCAATACGAGAGGGGCAATTTTCTTCCACCAGTAGCGGCGCTTGGTGGATTGGGATTATATGCTACTTCCGTAAATGGTGTAATTGGTGCTTTAGACCCGTCAGCTACCCAGGCATGGGCCGGTTCAATAGGAGAAATTATTTTATTTAACACGGGGTTGTCAGATGCCGATCGCAATAAAGTAGAATCGTACCTGGCACTTAAATATGGTTTTACATTGGGCACCACTGCTGGTCCTTTTAATTATACAGCGTCTGACGGTACGGTTTACTGGACAAGTTCAGCTACCTACCAGAACGATGTTTTTGGGATTGGGATGGATGCCGGCACGGGCCTGGCGCAACCACAGTCGAACAGTATGAACAGCGGTAGTGGCGATGGAACGGGGCAAAATGCCAAACTAAATCTTGTTTTATCAAGCATTACGCCTTTGTCTGACAAACAGTTTTTAATGATCGGGAACGATGCAGGAGCACTTACCGAACATCTTATTGCAGCAGGTGAGGCACCAGTAGTGGCACAGGGCTCTGAAAGACTGGTACGCAACTGGAGATCACAGAATACCGGTTCTGTAGTTAGTGGAAACCTGGATTTTGATATAAGCGGGCTAACCCTGACAGGCGGAACAGATCCTAATAATTACCGGTTGATGATTGATGAAGACGGAGACGGCGATTACTTTAACACAGGTACCCAAAGATTTGTAAGAGCCAGTTCGCTTACAGGCAATCACCTGGTGTTCACAGGGGTGGCTTTATTCAATACATCCGTTTTTACAATTATTACCCAGGCTTCTGCCTTGTTGCCCGCCATCTGGCAGGGTTTCACAGCCACATTGCAAAGAAATTCAGCCACGTTAACCTGGAAAACAAGCAATGAAATAAATGTAGATCATTATACGGTTGAGTATTCTTCAAATGGCATAAGCTTTATGTCGGGCCCCACTGTTGCTGCAAAAAATGGAACCTCTGTTAATACTTACACAGTTACCCAGGATAATTTGCCTGCCGGTATCCGTTATTACCGGATAAAAAGGGTTGATAAAGATGGCAGCTTTACCATTAGTGATATAAAGAGCGTACGGGTTGGCGGCTTTTCTTCAGTACTAATAAAAGCAAACCCCGTCAATAACGGAACGTTGGAATTAAATATCGACGTACCACAAAACCAGGATGCGGTGATTAGGGTCCTGAACATATCGGGTAAAGTATTGGTACAGCAAAATAAAGGGTTGTCTACCGGCACCAATACCATAAAAACAAATATGCTGCATATGTCTGCCGGTACTTATTTCCTTCAGGTACAATTGGCAAATGAAGTAATCAACAAGAAATTTGTAAAGCAATAAATTTATTCTTCAGAAAATCATCGAAAGACTGTCCATAACGGGCAGTCTTTTTTATTTAAATGAATCCTTTTTTCATCTTCAGAAAGCAGGCCATCCCGGCCGCCAATGATAAGTAATCACAATAAAAAACTTAAGCTGAAATAAACGCCTTCTTATGTTTCTACTAACAAAACTTAATAAATTATAATTATTTATATATAATGTCTTACTGCTGAAAATTGAATAAATGGATATTTTATCCAATAAATTCACATATTTTATTCATATATAATTTTAAATAATATCTAGATAAAATTTATCTGTCACTTTACCAGCTTGTTAAAAAAAATATAAATAATTAATAATTAATAGTTTATGAAATAATATCAAGAAGTCTATTTTAACTTCTCGGTAAAATTGTCAATTTTTTTCATATAAGAATTAATTATATATATATTAATAATTTGTTGTTATTTCTTTTTTACCTTTTTACAATTAAATTGCACACTTACCAAAACTCCATAATATGAATGTGCGAAGACCACTCCTATGCGCTGCATTATTACTGCTAAATTTCTACGCGCTTTTTGCCCAATCTGCTGTAAAAGGAAAAATAACTGACACAAAAACAGGAAGCCCGGTGCCGGGCGCTTCGGTTAAAATAAAGGGAACCCGAAAAGGCACCACTACCAATAATGAAGGACTTTTTAGCCTTCCCGCAAATGTGAACGATGTAATTGAAATATCTTTTGTTGGCTACAAGACGCAGTCGGTAACCGTTACCAGCACTGCTGATATGGCCGTCGCCCTTGAACCGGGCGCAGCCGATTTAAACGAAGTGGTAATAGTGGGCAGCCGCGGCGCCCCCAGGGTAAGAACGGAAAGCCCGGTGCCCATAGACATCATTAAAGTAAACCAGTTGGGTGAAGTAACGGCAAAACCAGACCTGATGTCGCAGTTGAACATGGCAGTTCCTTCGTTTAATTACAACAAACAAAGTGGCGGGGATGGTTCGGATGCCATTGATTTTGCCAGCCTTCGTGGTCTTGGTTTCGACCAGACCCTGGTGCTGATAAATGGCAAACGCAGGCATCTTTCTGCTTTTGTAAACCAGGTAGGCACCCGTGGCCGCGGCAACAGCGGTACCGATCTGAATGCCATTCCGGAGGCGGCCATTGACCGGATTGAAATTCTACGGGATGGTGCTTCGGCCCAATATGGTTCTGACGCCATTGCGGGTGTGATTAATATCATCCTGAAAAAAGATATCAAAAAACTAAACATCAGCACAGGATGGAGCGGCTATGCCGACCATAAATACAATACATTAAACAATGTTGACCCCAGCCAGTATTATACCGGTTCACAGATAGATGGCAAAACCTTTACCCTTGCTATGGATTATGGTTTGCCCATTGGCAAAAACGGCGGCTTTATCAATATAGGCGGCAATTATATGAACCAGGGAAAAACATTCAGGGCGGTACCCGATACCAATGTACACAGCAATACGAACTCTGCAGATGCCTTGCCGGTTGACGACTGGAGGCGGGCCGCAGGCGATGGTTCTGTTGTTTCCGGTGGCGCCATGTACAACCTGGAAATACCCCTGAAGGGAACAAAAACCAGCTTCTACAGTTTTGGCGGCTACAATTACAAACACTCTAACGTATATGCCTGGACGCGTAGATGGCATTCAACCAGCAACCGCCTGAAATTTCCTACCGATGCCAATGGCAACCTGATATTTGTTCCCGGCATCATGCAGGTGTTTGACCCCTCCAAAGGCCAGCTGGATACCAACAATGTTTACTACAATCCGCAGGAAGATGTATATATAAAAGATGGTTCTGCCGCGCTTGGCTTTAAAGGGACAGCCGGTGGCTGGGATTGGGATTTGAGCGACAATACCGGTTATAACGATTTCCATTACTATGGCAATAAAACATTCAACGCTTCAATTCCCCTGCCGGAACAATCCACGAAAACACGCTTTAATGATGGCGGTTTCAACTTTTTACAAAATACTGCCAACCTGGATGTAAGTAAACATTTCAGCTCAATTGCACAGGGCGTTACGGTTTCATTCGGCAGCGAATTCAGGTATGAACGTTATAAATTGTATGCAGGAGAACCCGATTCGTACAGGTATGGAGGGGCCACATTAAACGGGGCACCCAAGGCTTCTGGCTCAGAAGGTTATCCTGGCTATCAGCCCGGCGACGCCTCTACTGTACACCGCACCAATGTGGGTGGTTATGCAGATATAGCGCTTGACATTACCAAAGAATGGATGATAGATCTTGCAGAAAGATTCGAAAACTATTCCGATTTTGGTTTTGTCTCCACACAAAAATTAGCCAGCCGCTACAAACTGGCCGATAATTTTAATATCCGCGGATCGGTTAGTTCAGGATTCAGGGCCCCTACTTTACAGCAAACCAATTTCAGCAATACCAATACCAGCATTATTGCCGGCAACCTGGTGTACACAAAACAGGTGCCCAATTATTCTTCCATTGCAAGAGCAGCAGGTATACCAAAGCTAACGGCAGAAACTTCTACCAATGCCAGCCTGGGCTTTACCTGGAAACCTTTTAGCAACCTTACTTTTACACTCGACTTCTACACTATTTCCATAAAGAACAGGATTGTAATCTCCGGTCTTTATTCTGCAGGCACGCCTTCACTGGGAACCGAACTGAATGATTTACTGATAAGCCAGGGAATTGGCAGCGCGCAGTTCTTTGCCAATGCCGTAAACACCAATAACAAAGGTGTTGATATTGTGGTTGATTATACCAAACGCTGGGGCAGATCGCATTTCAAGGCTTTACTTGCAGGCAATATCCAGAAGCTGAGCATTAAACAGATTAATATACCTTCCACATTTAATAATAGCCCTGCAGACAGCGCCAATTTCTTTTCAGACAGGGAACAATATTTCCTGAAAGCAAGCGCACCAAAAGCCAAGTTCTCGCTTAACCTGGAATATGGTATCAGCAAGCTGACGGTAGGTACGCATCTTACCTATTTTGGCAATCTTAAAACATTGGGCTTTGGAGAAACAGCCACTCCCGCTACTGCAGCAGACCCCTATTTTCCGTATGTAGCACTTGATAAAACCGGGGAAGCGGTTCCTGAAATATTTGATTTCAAAGCAAAAATCGTCTCTGATCTGTATGCTTCCTATAAAATAACAAAATCAGTTGCCTGGACACTGGGCGTGGATAATATATTCAATGTACATCCAAGCGTTGCGGTTGTACCGGGCTCTGTGGGTGCCTATGGCAATGGCGGCAGCTCATGGGGAGACAGCGAGTCGGGTGGCGCTTTTGATGCCGTACAAATGGGCTCAAACGGCAGACGCCTTTTTACAAAACTTGTATTTAGCTTTTAATTGGTCCTGAGAAAATCAAATAAAAACAGCCTTATTTTTTAAGGCTGTTTTTTATTATAGACACGTTGATCCTGAACGTTACAGGAATTTAGCTGTATAGCTGGTCTTGTTTTTCTTCAGATCCGCGGGTGTACCGGCAAATACAATATTGCCACCATCCGCGCCTGCTTCCAGTCCCAGGTCTATTACCCAATCGGCGCTTTTTATTACATCTGTATTGTGCTCAATCACCAGAATGGAATGTCCCTGTTCAATCAGGGCATTAAAGGAAGCCAGCAATTTTTTTATATCATGAAAATGAAGACCCGTGGTTGGCTCATCAAAAATAAACAGGATATGCCCCTGTGCCCGGCCCTTGCCAAGGAATGAAGCCAGTTTTACGCGCTGCGCTTCGCCACCCGAAAGTGTATCTGACGACTGGCCCAGTTTTATATAGCCAAGCCCTACATCCTGCAATGCCTTAATCTTACCAGCTGCATCCTCACCGGCAAAAAAAGCAATGGCATCATCTACGCTCATCTCCAGTACATCATAAATGTTTTTCTCTTTATACCTTACTTCCAGCACTTCTTCCTTGAACCTTTTACCACCACATACTTCGCAGGTCAGGTGCACATCTGCCAGGAACTGCATTTCCACCACCTGTTCCCCCTCTCCTTTGCAGGTATCGCAACGGCCGCCATCCACATTAAAAGAAAAGTGTTTGGGCAAAAAGCCACGCATTTTGCTTAAGGGCTGTGCCGCATACAGCTCCCTTATTTCATCGTATGCTTTTATGTAAGTAACCGGGTTGCTGCGCGATGATTTACCAATTGGATTCTGATCGACCAGTTCTATCTGGCTGATATAATCTATATCGCCGGTTATGTTTTTGAAACTGCCCGCCTTGTCGCCGGTTTCGCCTTTTAATTTCCGGAGGGCGGGGTATAAAATTTGTTTTACCAGGGTTGTTTTGCCGCTGCCGCTTACACCGCTTACCGCGCATAACACGTTAAGGGGAAATACCACGTCGATATTTTTGAGGTTATTCTGGTGGGCGCCCTCAATGACCAGCTTCCTGTTCCATTTACGCACCTGTTTGGGTGGGGCAATAAAAAATTCGCCCTTCAGGTATTTGCCGGTAAGGCTTTTTTCATTGGCAATCAGTTCATCATAATTGCCGGAAGCAACCACTTCTCCCCCCAGGTGACTGGCCAGTGGTCCCATATCAATAATATAGTCCGCTTCGCGCATCATCAGCTCATCGTGTTCTACCACCACTACCGTATTGCCCAGGTCGCGCAGCTCTTTTAACACGGTTATCAGCCGCTCCGTATCTCTTGAGTGCAGGCCGATGGACGGCTCGTCCAAAATATACAGCGAATTGGTAAGATTGCTGCCCAGGCTGCGGGTAAGCTGTATACGCTGGCTTTCTCCGCCGCTTAATGAATTGGCCAGGCGGTTGAGCGTAAGATAGCCAAGCCCTACATCCATCAGGGTTTTTATGCGGTGATGAATTTCTATTAGTATTCTCTTTGCTATCTGCCTGTCGCTTTCTCCCAGCTTCAGTTCATTAAACCACTGGTGCAAATCTTTAATGGGCATTTCGCAGAGCTCGCCGATATGTCTGTCGCCCACTTTTACATACAGGGCCTCTTTTCGCAAACGATAGCCACCGCAATCGGGGCATTGCGTTCTGCCCCGGTATCTTGATAATAAGACCCGGTACTGCACTTTGTATAAATTCTGTTCCACCTCTTTAAAAAAATCATCAATACCATTGGCAAATTCATTTCCTTTCCACAAAAGCTGGTATTCCTTTTTGGTAAGATCAATAATTGGCTTATGTACCGGAAAATCAAATTTCCTGGAAGCTTTTATAAATGCATCCTTCCATAAACCCAGTTTCTCACCTTTCCACGGAGCCACTGCACCTTCATATATGCTGAGGCGCTTATCGGGAATCACCAAATCTTCATCAATGCCCAGTACAAGCGAGAAACCTTCGCAGGTGGGACAGGCGCCGAAAGGGTTATTAAAAGAAAATAAATTCGGCACCGGTTCTTCAAATACAATATCGTCCAGTTCAAAACGATTGGAAAAATGGAGGAGTTGGTCGCTATTTATCTCCACATACACATCGCCTTCTCCTTCATAAAAAGCGGTATTTACAGAATCCGCCATCCGGTGTTTATCATCTTCGTCAAATTCCTTTACAACCAGCCGGTCTATCAGCACATACAATTTTTTCTTTGCGGCAGGTTTCCATTTACTGTCTTCCAGCAAGTCTTCAATACTTTTTACTTCGCCATCGTACAGGCGGGAAAAGCCTTTTTGTAAAAGAATGTTAAGTTCTTCTTTCACATCGCGGTTGATATGTTGTTTGAACGGCACCAGTATGAGGGCCTTGTGCCCCTGTGGCAAAGCACAAATTGCATTTACCACATCGGCAGTATCATCTTTTTTTACCTCCCTCCCCGAAACCGGCGAAATTGTTTTGCCGGCTCTTGCATACAATAAACGGAGATAATCATAAATCTCGGTCATACTTCCTACCGTAGATCTGGGTGTTCTGGTAACCACCTTTTGCTCAATGGCAATAGCGGGGCACAGCCCTTTGATATAATCTACATCGGGTTTGTTCATGCGTGCCATAAACTGTCTTGCATAGGCACTTAAACTTTCAGCATATCGCCGTTGCCCCTCTGCAAACAATGTGTCAATGGTAAGCGATGATTTTCCGGAACCGGATACGCCTGTAACAACAATGAGCTTATTACGTGGTATTGCTACGCTAACATTTTTTAAATTATGCACACGGGCGCCTTTTATGAGTATGGAATTGCCCAAATTGTGGATATTTTTTGTGTTTAGCGGCTGCTTTTTTGCTGAAACTACTGTCATAAATGTAAAAAAACTAAAATCAGTAATCGGAGTTTTACGATTGGCCTACGTATTAACACTCAATTATGAATTCTGTTGCAATATTTTTTTTTGAAAAGATATTATTTTTGAAAAAAGTATTATTTTCGGAATACAATTAAAAGCCAATTAAACATCCAATGATTAACCATTTAAAACCACCCCGCCTATAGCAAATATATACTTCGCTCAGACAATTTCCCAAACACACTGTACATCGTAACCAATATCCAATAATTTTTTAAAACCCGTAGAAGTTTATGAAATCACTTTGCAAAAACACCGATCATGAATTGATTCATTCATTCATGGATGGAGACATGAATGCCCTTGAAACGCTGGTTGTGCGCCACAAGGACAAATTGTACACTTCCATACTGTTTATGGTAAAAGACAAATATCTTGCTGAAGATATTTTCCAGGATGTACTGATTAAGATCATTGACACTATCCGGGGCGGCCGTTACACGGAAGAAGGCAAATTTTTACCCTGGGCTATGCGTATTGCACACAATTTGTGCGTAGACCATTTCCGCAAAGTAAAAAGAACGCCGGCTATTAAAACCAGCGATGACCGTGACATTTTTGAAGTGCTGAACTTTACTGAAGACAGTGCTGAAACAAAGATGATGAAACGCCAAAGCCACGACAGGGTTCGCCGTATGCTTGACCTGTTGCCCGAAGATCAGCGCGAGGTTATTATTCTGCGCCATTATGCAGAACTGAGCTTTAAAGAGATTGCTGCACTTACCAATTGCAGTATTAACACAGCTTTGGGCAGAATGCGTTATGGCTTAATTAATCTCAGGAAAATGATGCAGGAAAAGCAAATTTCCCTTTAACCGGCAGCCAAATTTTCTGAAAAAAATTAACACTATAAAAAAAATTGTATTATATTCATAACTAATTTTACACCATCAAGAAATTGTAACAATATTGTCATTCTGCGCCTCCATCTTACCTTTTGAAAATTAGATCCGCTTGCCGTGAGAAGGCTGGTCCAGAATGACGCCTAACTGAAAAAACCTCCTTTTGGGAGGTTTTTTTTATGGCTGATGGCTGACGGGATCATGTCTGATTTCTCTTATGCGATCATTGTTGCCTTTCTGCTATCTGAACCTAAGCACATGTGGCAGAGTTGCTGCATTTTCACATTTCCACATTCTCACATTTCCACATTTATTACTATTGCTTCCGAAACGCATCCACCCCGCATTGCAGCCAGTTTGCATACTCTTTTGCATTGGGGGTATAACCCACCGGCAACGTAAGAACCCTTTCATCGGGAGAAATAATTGCGTACAATGGCTGCGACGCATTTTTAAAATTTTCCGATTGCAGCGTAATGAATTTATCGCCTACTGTCTTTATGGGTTTCTTTGAACCGTCACTGCTGGTAAACAAAAACTGCTGATCATCCGGCAATGGTTTTCTGTCGTCTACATAGAGCGACACAAGTATAAAATCTTTCTCAATCAGCGCTTTTACGTTTTCATCCGGCCACACATTCTCTTCCATTTTCCGGCAATTTACACAAGCCCAGCCGGTAAAGTCTATAAGAACTGGTTTGTGCTGCTCTTTCGCTAACTGCAGCGCCTTTTCATAATCATTAACCAGGTTTGCTTCAACCCCTTTTCCTTTGGCAGAACCATGCCCGTAAATACTATAGGTTAATGGCGGGGGAAACCCGCTAATCAATGCACGGTTGGCATATTTTGTATTGGTTACACCCGGCACCAGGTAAATGGTTAATGCAAGGAAAAATACACCCGTACCCATGCGCAGGGCACTTAACTTTTTTGGTGGCGGGTCATAGGCGAACTTCAGGATTCCGAATAAATAGAGCACCAGCGCGGTCCCTGTAATTATCCAAAGAGCAAAAAATATTTCTCTTTTTAACAAGCCCCAGTGTTTTACCAGGTCGGCATTGGATATGAACTTTAAGGCAAGCGCCAGCTCCAGAAAACCAAATACAATTTTTACGGTATTCATCCAGCTACCAGATTTTGGCAGCGTGGAAAGCCAGTTGGGAAACAACGCAAAAAGTGCAAATGGCAGCCCCAGCGCAAGGCCAAAACCGGCCATGGCCACGGTTAACTGAAAGGCCCCGCCATTTTGATTTAATGCACCTACCAGCAAAGATCCCAGTATTGGGCCTGTACAGGAAAAAGAAACGATGGCCAGTGTTAACGCCATAAAAAATATGCCGCCGGCACTTCCAATATTTGATTTTGAATCTACTGTATTAGAAATATTGGACGGAAGACCAATTTCATACAATCCAAAAAATGACAGGGCAAATGCTATGAACACTGCAGCAAACCCAATGTTCAGCCAGGCATTGGTGGAAATATTATTCAGTATATCAGAACTGCCCGCATCCAAAAAATAAAAAGGCACACTCAACAGCACGTAAATAAGACAAATAAAAAACCCGTATAAAAAAGCATTCTTTATTCCTTTCTGTTTGTTGCCCGATTTTTTAGTAAAGAAAGAAACCGTTAAGGGAATCATGGGAAAAGTACAGGGCATAATTAAGCCAACCAGCCCGCCCAAAAAGCCCAGGATAAAAATTCCCCACAAACTTTTTTTGCTGCTGTCCTCACCCCCCGTGCCGCCGCATGGACTGACGGGATTGGCCACATCAATAGCACTGCGTTTCAGCATCCGGGCGGCATCGCCTGAATTTGTAAGACCGCCCGCTTTGGCAATAAGATTAGCAGATGCATCAAAAGAAAAACGAAAGGGTACTTCTTCAGGGCCTGTCACATTATCGCCTTTAATGGCCATATAAGAAATCACGCCTTTAATGTCTTTATTAACGGCCTTTACCTGTACCGTAATCTCAATGGTGGCGCTTTTTTCATAATAATGGATCAGTAAATCACCCAACAAAGGTTCTTTCGCAGTTTTAAGGTCGCCCGATTCTTTATTATTAACGACAGTAATGAAGGCAAGTGAAGAAGAATCGGGTTTGATGCGTGTATTGGGTTCATCATCTTTCATGGTGGCAGAAAATAATTTCCAGCCTTTTTGTATGGAAGCGCTGAATGAAAGCCTGTATGTTTTATCTGCTGACTTAACGGCACTGAAATTCCAGTCCACTACTTTTCCCGTATCGCTTTTATTTTGCGCTGCCATACCCGTTACCAGCAGGCAAAAACCACAAAAAATTATAAATTGTTTCATTAATTTTTATTAAAAACCAACGGGCTCTTTTGGCAAAGAACCCGTGTTATAGAGATAATGTATGTCGCATCAAAGACTATCCCCCGATATTAACTTTAAATTCTATTGTTGAAGGAGGCAGGCATTGCTTTTCATTGCAGACCATAAATTCAACCGAACCGGCCAAATTGGTTTTAATATTTCCCTTCAGTTTTACTACCTGTATAAAGTCAACGGTATTTTCATAATACTGCACATTTCCACCCCACACTTCTTCTCTTTTCTTAATCAGCCTGCCATCTTCTTTTACCTTGCCATCCAGGCCAGCCAATGGGTTATTGACAAACTTAAACACGGTTGGTAAAGGTCCTTCAACCCCGGCATTCTGTGCGTACATATGATAATTGGCGCCGATGGTAGCCGTCATGTGGACCTCGTATATTTTATCGGCAATTTTTTTGGAGCTGTATACCCATTGTACCTGTTTGGCGGATTGCGCATTGACTGCAGCAGTAATAACGGACAGCAAAAGTAAAATGTAAAATTTCTTCATATTTGGGAGAATAATTTACGCAAGAACGTAAACATTGACCGAAATGTTCAATATGGCTGTCTTAAATAAAATGTAAAAAAATCTCAGACCAGTACAGGCTGGTTCATCAGTAAAGCTTTCATAACCAGGCGGCCATCGGTGTTTCCCAAAGCTGCTGTACAGGCTCTTTCCGGGTGCGGCATCATGCCGAACACATTGCGGTTGCTGTTGCAAATACCGGCTATATTCCTGGTGGCGCCGTTGGGGTTGGCTGCTTCAGTAATATTACCCAGCTCATCGCAGTACCGGTAAATGACCTGGTCGTTTGCCTCCAGTTCGTCCAGTATTTTCTTCTCGGCAAAATACCTGCCTTCTCCATGAGCAACCGGTACTTTTAGCGCTTTATCTGAACCGGCGCCTTTTATATAAATATTTTTGCACACAAATTGCTGGTTGGCATTTCTTAATAATACCCCTGGCAGCAAATGTGATTCGCACAATATCTGAAAGCCGTTGCATACACCCAGTACTTTTCCACCGCGGTTGGCAAAATCAATGACACTCTGCATCATAGGACTAAAACGTGCTATCGCGCCGCAGCGCAGGTAATCGCCATAAGAAAACCCGCCCGGCAACACCAGGCAATCGTCTGTAGAAAACATGCTGATGTCTTTGTCCTTGTGCCAGAGCATAATCACTTCCTGGTTAAGATCATGCTGCAGGGCATCCTGCATATCGCGGTCGCAATTTGAGCCTGGAAATACTACAACGCCAAATTTCATAATCAAAGTTGTTGGAGGGTGTAAAGATAATTCAAAAACCGATGTCTGATGGCGGATTTGTGCATGTCTGATTTCCTTCAGGAGCTTATACACAATTTCTCCGCAGTTCTTGGGTCAAAAGAAGCAGTAATGGCGCAAGAGACACGGCAACAGCGACCTGCGCACGTCAGACATCAAAAAATCAGCCATCAGCCATTTTCTTTAGCTATGAACCGTATAATTGAGCATAATTACAAAGGCAAATATTACCCAGTGCAGCAATGGTTGTTGGAGGATGTAAAGATACTTCACGGCAACAGCGACCTGCGCACATCAGACATCAAAAAATCAGCCATCAGCCATTTTCTTTAGCTATGAACCGTATAATTGAGCATAATTACAAAGGCAAATATTACCCAGTGCAGCAATGGTGGAAACCAGCGCCCCGGCAGGTAATAATAAGCGGCTGCGTGAAAAATGGAAAGGGGCACCACTACCGGCAACCAGTGAAGGTAATTGGTGCCGGGATTGAGCAAAATGATAAGTATGGAAACTATCAGCAGCATTAGCAAAAGGCTCCAGCTTTTGCGCATTTGTATCAGCATCTTGCCAAGATTGGTTTGTACATACCAGGCCCCTATTAAAAAGGGAACAACCATAAATGCAATTCCACCGGTAATCCATAAGGAGGCCGGCAATTTTGGCAAATGAAATGAAATTTCGGGAACCACCTTATGCCAGCTCCATTGATTGGTGAGGAACAGCACCACAAATAGAAAATAGTAGGGAGTAGTAAAACCCAGCAGCGCCACCAGCCATTCTGTAATACGAACCGGTCTTGTAAGAATTAATGCAAACAGCAGGAACAAAAGAAACACCACGGCCGGGCTATAGATAAGCGGCAGTAATCCCACCAGCATACCAACATTAAAGATGGCGGTCTTTGGGCTATTGTGGTTGTACACACCGGAAAGGCGGTACCATATCCATATTAAAATAGAATTGATTAGCAGGGGCGCCGAAAACAAATTCCATTCATGCACAAGTGAAGTGATGAGTATATAAGACATGCCAATTAAAAAATTGGATTTGGGCAGTAGTCTTATTGAATTGCCTATGCGGTTTAGCAGTATAGCCTGTTTAAACAACAACAAAAAAGCAAGGAATGAGAAAAACAGGGGATTGGTGGTAAAGGATTCAAGGAATTTTACGATGATATTGAAAATGTAGTTGTCTCCTTCATTAACCATATGCTTTTCGGGATGCATAAAGAAGGGAAACTTAAGAACAAGCGCATAGATCAATAATACCAATGCATTACCGGGATTTTTTTGTTTAAAGATTCCGATCAAATTGTTGGTTTTGTTGTGGGTTAATATTCAAGTTTGGCGAAGCAAAGATAATTGCGATAGAGACACGGCACAATTACTTGTCTGGCGGATACCTGTTTTCCTGTGCGGGTCATAAAGTCGTACCCCTTATCAAGATTTTTTAGTGTAGGATTACGCGTAATTTTCCCATCCGGAGAAATACTTTGATCGTTCAGCATGACCGTCCTTTTTTCAGACATGTTGAAAAGGAAATGAATATCGGTTCCGGTATTTACCAGCTGAAATGAAATCATATTATCGCTTTCATCGTCGTACTGCGTTTTAGGTATCACACCAGACCAGTCAATACCGCCATCCTTATTATACGAAAGCACCAATATGTTCTCTGCATTATACCTGGTATTCTGCATTCCATTCCAGCGGTTCCAGGGGCTTCCAAAGGCGCCGTAGGGTGAATAATAATAATAATCCATGGGCGACATCCAGGGGTTACCATATCCCATATAATCCCAGCGGTTAAAGGGATTGCCCCTTGATGTATTGTATTCAGATTCGCTGACAATAAGATAGCCACCGTCTTTACGCACAATAATATTTCTTATAAAAAAATCGTTGAATGCGGCTTTCAGTGAAACATCCTGTCCTTTGGCGTTGGATCTTAATTCTTCCGTGAACAGGCTGCTGATTTCACGGATTTTCTTATTTTCTGCCTTATCCCACAATAAGGAATACAATCCCTCTATATTGCCCCGTTTCTGTTTATAATAAAATGCATTCAGCAATATCCTTTTATTTGTATTATCGGCTTTTAGCTTAATCTCATCCAGTATTTTGCCCTCCAGGTCTACATTGGTTACCGACAAGCCGGAAGAATCGGGGTATTTGATAACCATATATAGTTTGGTAATGTACTCGTTGTAATTCTGGCGCAAAAATTTACCAAAAACCAATTCGCCATCATTGGTAAGCAGGAAATCCGTAAAGAAATCATTGCGTTCCTCCATGGGCATATTCATCCGTTCTTTCCGGCCCCGCAGTTGCAGGTCTTTGTTGTAAAGCAGGGTTGTAAAAACAAAATTATCGTGGTACCTGCTGTTGATTTTAAACACCATGATGCTCTGCTTGTCATCGCTGTTGATGGTGGTGTATATTTTATTATTGGAGGCAAAGCCCACCTGGGTTGTATCCAGTTCTACGGGCTCCATCAACTTTTTGGCATTGGCATCCAGTTTGGCGGCCACACAATGCACAATGCCCTTGCGTTGAAATTCATAAATCATGTAAAAAAAATCAGGGTAGGCCACAAAATCAACATTTATCAGTTGCTGATCGGGGGTAAAATCAAGCTTTACCCTTTCCTTCAATTTCATATCATTGTCGTAAATACAAATTGCATCATCGCTATGATTTGACTTGTAAACAAGAAAGTTGCCATTTAATTTGCCAATTATTTCAAAATTGGTGCGGCGGCTGTCTTCTTTCTCCGGCTCCGTATAGGTTATTTTCGGAGGCTGGGCTTTTAACAGGCCGGCAGAAAAAAGAATTAATGTTGCTAGTATAAACCTCGTATATGGCATACAATTTTGTTTCTAATATTAAAATTACAGGTTACACCCCAATTTATGAATTGTTATTAGCGTTATATAACGTGCAACCATGCCCAAAGGATTGGTGGGTTTTCAATTATCAGGAATTTTTAACGGTCTGTTGATAAATAACTGATTCCGGTGCCAGGCTATTTACATAAAAAATGTTCAAATTGATTTTTCCCTATACCTTTGTGCCAGCGTCGGGTTTACACCCGGCGCAATTTAGTTATACCGGAACAATGATACGAACAGTTGATAGTTATTTCTGCATTTACCCGGATGGCAGGGGCCAGCGGGAAAATACCAGATCGATATATTCTTCGGGCCGGCTCAAAAGGTCTGCCGTTTCAACCAACCAACCTTGCTTGCAATCCCTAACCCCTGATTTATAATTTTCGTACAGTGAGTAAACATCTTAACATTAACAAAGTAAGTGCTGCAGGATTAGTTGTAGCACTGGGAATTATTTATGGCGATATCGGAACATCCCCCCTGTATGTTCTTAATGCCATTACCAAGGGAAAAGTAATTACCGACGAGCTTATTATAGGCAGTCTCTCCTGCATTATCTGGACGCTCACCCTTCAAACCACCTTAAAGTATGTAATCCTTACCCTGAAGGCCGACAACCGCGGTGAAGGGGGCATATTTTCATTGTATGCGCTGGTAAGGCGTCAGAAAAAATGGCTTGTATTACCGGCCATGATTGGCGGCGCGGCGCTGCTGGCCGATGGTATGATTACCCCGCCCATATCAGTAACTTCTGCGGTAGAGGGTTTGCGTAATATCCCCAGGCTTAGTGGCATTGAGACCAGGACCATCATTTATATTGTTCTTGGTATTATTACCATTTTATTCTTTTTGCAGCAATTTGGCACTGCTTCCATCGGGAAGATATTTGGTCCGCTGATGATTCTCTGGTTTGCCATGATGGCGGTACTGGGTGTTTTTCACCTTCATGAAGATTATTATATTTTCAAATCGCTTAGCCCGCATTACGCTGTTGAGCTGTTAACAAAATATCCAAAAGGTTTCTGGATCCTGGGTGCCGTATTCCTGTGTACCACCGGCGCTGAAGCGCTGTACAGTGATTTGGGGCATTGCGGCCGGGGCAATATCCGCGTGTCGTGGATATTTGTTAAAACCTGCCTTATCCTGAACTACCTGGGGCAGGGAGCCTGGATACTTGCCAACAAAAACGGCATCAGAATTACCGAGCAAATGATTGGTGATGGCTTTAATCCTTTTTATGGCGTAATGCCCGGCTGGTTTGTAATACCCGGTATCATTATAGCCACGGCTGCAGCAATTATAGCCAGCCAGGCACTTATCAGCGGATCGTTTACCCTTATCAGTGAGGCCATGCGCCTGAGCCTGTGGCCAAAAATGAAAGTCGTGTTTCCTACCGAAGAACGCGGACAGATTTATATACCCGGCATCAATTTCCTGTTGTTTTTTGGCTGTTCGGGCGTGGTGCTGTATTTCAGAGAGTCGACCAATATGGAAGCCGCTTACGGGCTGGCTATTACTTTGTGTATGCTGGCAACCTCCATACTTTTTGCCAATTACCTTATTACGAAAAGAGTCCCATCGCTCTGGATTTATTGTTACCTGCTGTTATACCTGTCAATCGAATTCAGTTTCCTGTTTGCCAACCTTGATAAATTCAAACACGGCGGGTATGTGGCATTGCTGGTAGCCGGCGGCCTGTTCTCAATTATGTATATCTGGTACCGCAGCAGGAAAATTAAAAACCGGTACGTTGAATTTGTGCGGCTGGAGCATTACCTGCCGCAAATACAGGAGTTGAGCAATGACAAAACGGTACCCAAATTTGCTACCCACCTGGTATACATGACCAGTGCCAACAACCCCAAGGAAATTGAGCACAAAATCATTTATTCCATCCTTAATAAAAAACCAAAAAGATCAGATATTTACTGGTTTGTGCATGTAGACACCGTAGACGATCCCTATACCAGCGAATACAATGTAGAGCACATTATTCCCAATGATATTATACGGGTGGAAATAAAACTGGGTTTCCGAATGGAACCCAAGATTAACCTGATGTTCAGAAAGGTAGTGGAAGACCTTGTGCACAACAAGGAAGTAAATATTACCAGCCGGTATGAAAGCCTGGAACGAAACAACGTAGTGGGCGACTTCCAGTTTATTGTAATGGAAAAATACCTCAGCCAGGACAATGAGCTGCCCTTTTTTGAAAGGGTGATTATGAAATTGTATTTCTGGCTGAAAGAATTAAGCCTGTCTGAAGAAAGGGGTTTTGGCCTCGACCCGTCCAACGTAAACATCGAAAAATTTCCGTTAATTGTGGCTCCGGTGCAGGGTGTTAAATTAAAACGCGTGTATTACGAAGAAGGGGCGTGATTATTTTGAATTTTAATGGTGAATTTTAAATTCTTCAGGCCCGGTATTGTTTGTTTCCGCACCGGCTCAAAATATAAAATTCAACATTTAAAACAACACCCGGGCTGAATACAATTGTCTTCTATATTATTCCCGCTATTGCTGTGCTCTCCCTGCTTGTATACTTTTTACAGGATAAATTTATTTTTAAACCTGAAAAGTTGCGGCAGGATTTCCAGTTCAAATATGATATTCCCTTCAAAGAATTATTTTTTGATATTGCGCCCGGCGTTAGCATAAACGGCCTGCATTTTTTCCGCGAACAACCAAAGGGTTTGATATTGTACCTGCATGGCAATACCCGCAGCATAAAAGGATGGGCAAAATATGCAATTGATTTTTACCGGTACGATTATGATGTGGTGCTGGTAGACTACCGCGGCTTTGGCAAAAGCACCGGAAAAAGAAGCGAGAGAGAAATGATGACCGATATGCAGTTTGTGTATGAGCAATTATTAAAACAATACCCCGAGCAACATTTACTGGTATATGGCAGAAGTCTTGGCAGTGGCTTTGCCAGCAAACTTGCTTCGGACAATAAACCGAGGTACCTGATTTTAGATGCTCCTTTTTACAACTTTACCCGCGTGGTGGAACGTTTTTTACCCTTTTTACCGGTAAAGTATTTGCTCATGTACAAACTGCGCACAGATAAATGGTTAAGACATGTTAATTGTCATACCTATATCATTCATGGCACCCGCGACCGGCTAATCCCGATCAGACACAGCGAAAAACTGCAACAAATAAACCCGCGTAAAATTACACTGATACGCATCCACGGCGGGGGACATAATAACTTACCTTCCTTCCCGGAGTACCATAATTTTGTGCGGGATATTTTGAAATACTAACAGCTATTGCTGATTTGGGGTTGCGGGATTTTGGGATTGCTTCAGGTGGTTGCCGCAATAGAAATCTCAAAATCTCTATATCACAAAATCTAAAAATTCCTTCTGAAGGAACTGTTCAATAAAACGAAACGGCACACATGACTAAACAAAAAAAACTATTCCGGTGGATAAAAATTATTTTAATGGTGTACGGGCTAACTGGCATTGCCATTTATTACCTGCAGGATTATATTTTATTTCACCCCGAAAAAATGACCAAAGACCATGTTTACAATTTTGACCTTCCGCATAAAGAAATAAACATTCCTTTTAATGACAGCAGCAATATAAATATTGTACAGTTTACCACCGCAAAAACAGCTAAAGGCGTGGTACTGTACTTTCATGGCAACCGGAAAAATATTGCCTGGTATGCAGCCTATGCACCCAATTTTACAAAAAACGGGTATGAAGTGTGGATGATTGATTATCCCGGTTACGGTAAAAGTACGGGCGGCTTAACAGAACAGCGTTTATACGATTATGCGGAGCAGTTATATCGCCTGGCTGCATCACGGTTTGCAAAAGACAGTATTGTTTTATACGGAAAAAGTATGGGCAGCGGTATTGCGGCCTATATTGCTTCCAGAAAAAATTGCAAAGCGCTTATCCTTGAAACACCTTATTATTCCATTACCTCGCTGGCTGCCCATTATTTTCCTGTTTACCCGGTTGGCCGGATGATTCACTATAAAATTCCTTCCTTCGAATACCTGCAACGGGTAATAGTACCGGTTACTATTTTTCACGGTACGGCAGACGGAGTGATTCCCTACAGCAATGCGGAAAAACTAAGACCCTTTTTAAAACCAGGCGATACTTTTATCACTATAACGGGCGGCAGCCATAATGACCTGAATAATTTCCCCCTCTTCCACCAAAAACTGGATTCTTTACTGAGATAAAAACGGGCTTTATTCAAATAATATGTAAATTTTATTTGTCCAAATGTAAAATAAACTTTACATTTGGTAAATAAAACTTTACAAAATGGAAAGTAGTCTCTTATTACCCAACCGCTACAAACGTCTTGGCTTTATTATCCTGGTGCCCTCGTTGCTATTGGGTATACTGGTGCGCTTTTTTGATTTCCAGTTTTCGTTCCTCAGTTTATCCTTTGGCAAAAGCGCGTTCAATACAAAAAACATTCACCTGGACGAAAACATAAACCTTACCGATGAGCTTGCCCTTACCGGTATCATCATTGCACTTTTATTCATCGCTTTTGCAAGAGAAAAAACAGAGGACGAGTACATCGCCCACACCAGGCTGGAATCTTTGAAATGGGCGGTATTGATCAATTACATTTTGCTGCTGCTGGCCACCTGGCTGGTGCATGGCTTTGCCTATATTGATGTAATGATGTATAATATGCTTACTGTCCTGATTATCTTCATCATCCGGTTTAATTATGCATTGAACCGCAATAAAAAAATAACTGAATAAACCGCCCGCTATGAAAAACAGTATACGCATAGAAAGAGCTATTAAAAATATTACACAACAGGAGCTGGCTGAAAAAATTGGTGTATCGCGGCAAACCATTAATGCCATTGAAAGCAATAAATATGTGCCATCTACTGTGCTGGCATTAAAAATGGCCAGATTGTTTCAAAAAAAAGTGGATGAAATTTTTATACTGGAAGAAACAGATTAATTATTTACCCGCCGGAGTTTATACAAACAAATCTGGTTTTGCAGGAACCAGGTAACAAATTATTAATACATAAAAATGTAAGAAATGAAAACAGAAAAAAACAAGGTACCGGGCCTGCCAGTGATGGCATGGTCACCAATCGTTATGGTATTACTTTTATTGACAGCCCTTTCCTGCCGGAAAAATGATTCATCCCCGGTTGCGCCGGTTGAGATGCAAAACATTGCCATTAAGCTGCAGGGCGAAATAATAAACGGCGGCATTTCAACAGAAAGCGATGAAGACGGGATAGCGCTATGGTGCAATGGTGGAAAAGTATTAATCGGCATAGGCAAAATAAGCTCTCAGGCGTGCAGTAATCCCGGAAATATTGCACATGCACAGGTGGTGTATTCAAACTTTGGCGTCATTATCCATGATACAGACACCAACAAAAGCTGGTATTATATCCAGAATGACGAAGAAAGTCAGCAACGGTTTGGGTCATTACCTGCAGCGGGCGAAAATCCTGTTATATCGGGTATCGCCGGCACCATCAGACTAAATTTGTCACAAAGCAGTTAACGCTTGTATACAATTCCTGCCTGCCAGATGCCTGCTAACTGTTGTCTACAGTTAGCTTCCGGCGTTTTTGGTGTGAGACGTGAGGCGTGAGACGTCAATCGTGAGACCTGGCCGCGATGATTCAAGACGCACGATTGACGTCTCAAGTCTCACGACTTACTGTCGTTGGTCAAAAGACACAACGACGGCGGCTTAACGTGAAATCAGCGAAATGCAGGTAAAGAAATCAGACATCATCACATCAGACATCATACATTGACGTCTCACGACTTACTGCCGTTGGTCAAAAGACACATCGACGGCGGCTTAATGTGAAATCAGCGAAATGCAGGTAAAGAAATCAGACATCATCACATCAGACATCATACATTGACGTCTCACGTCTCACGACTTACTGTCGTTGGTCAAAAGACACAACGATGGCGGCTTAATGTGAAATCAGGGAAATGCAGGTAAAGAAATCAGACATCATCACATCAGACATCATACATTGACGTCTCACGACTTACTGCCGTTGGTCAAAAGACACAACAACGGCGGCTTATCGTGAAATCAGGGAAATGCAGGTAAAGAAATCAGACATCATCACATCAGACATCATACATTGACGTCTCACGACTTACTGCCGTTGGTCAAAAGACACATCGACGGCGGCTTAATGTGAAATCAGCGAAACGCAGGTAAAGAAATCAGACATCATCACATCAGCCATCAGACATCATACATCATCCAATCAGCAATCGATAAATTCTCTATACCGGTACCACATTTGCGCTTTTATTTTTCCTGATATTTTCCGGCACTGCCAGTATGATTTCTTCTTTCAGGGCTTCGATTAAACGCTTCTTCACAAAATCGCGGTGTACTACAATACTTACCTCGCGCATGGGCGCCGGTTTTTTAAAATGGCGTATCTGCTGCAATTGTTTGGCAGACATGTCCAGCGTGGTCAGTTCCGGCAAAATGGTAATGCCATCATTTAGTTCTACCATGCGGCGCAGGGTTTCTATACTGCCTGCTTCATACTCGAAATGACTGCTCAATTCGGTCGACCGGCGCAGTTCGCATAAATTCACTATCTGCGAACGGAAGCAATGGCCTTCTTCCATCAGCCATAGCTTATTGGGATCTATATCCTGCGGCAATACATATGTTTTCTGATAGGCGCTGTTTTTCCTTGAAATATACGCCAGCAGTTCTTCATAGAATAACACATATTCTTTGATTCCCTTTTCCTGCAACGGGGTTACCAGTATACCCACATCTATCCGGCCCTCGCGCAGGCGCGATATTATGTATTCTGTCATCATTTCATTGACCACCAGTTTTACCTGCGGATATTTTTTGTTAAACCCCTGCACAAATAAAGGCAGCAGGTAAGGTGCCAGCGTGGGTATGATACCAATGCGCAATTCACCCGTCATTACACCTTTTTTTAACTGGGTAATATCTGTCATGATTGTTTTTTCTGCCAGTATTTTTTTTGCCTGCTCAATAATTTCCCTGCCGGCCTCCGTGGGTATTACAGGTTGTTTGCTTCGATCAAATATTTTAATACCCAGTTCTTCTTCCAGTTTCTGCACCTGCATGCTTAATGTAGGCTGGGTAACAAAGCACCTGTCGGCAGCCGTGGCAAAATGACGGCAATTATCCAGGGCCACAATGTATTCTAACTGAACAAAGGTCATGTTATAGTTTTTATCTATGAGCTTATAAAATTAATCAATTTGCATTATAAATTTATTAGCCGAAGTTTGTCACCTGATTGTAATTCTCTAAAACATAAAAAGTCCATTATGAGCGAAGAAAAAAAATTAACCACCGCAGCGGGTATTCCCTATTATCACAATGAAGATACCCTGAGTGCAGGCCCCAGAGGTCCGTTATTGTTACAGGATTTTATACTGCACGAAAAAATGGCACATTTTAACAGGGAGCGCATACCGGAAAGAGTAGTACACGCCAAGGGAAGCGCGGCCTACGGCACTTTCACTGTTACGCACGATATTACCAAATACACAAGGGCAAAAGTATTTAGCGCCGTAGGGAAGAAGACCCGTACCATACTTCGTTTTTCTACGGTTGGCGGAGAAAAAGGATCTGCTGATACAGAAAGGGATCCCCGTGGCTTTGCATTAAAATTTTATACCGAAGATGGCAACTGGGATTTGGTAGGAAATAACACACCTATATTTTTTATTAAAGACCCAAAAAAATTTGGCGATTTTATTCATACGCAAAAACGTGATCCTTACACCAATTGTAAAAGCCCCACTATGATGTGGGATTTCTGGAGCCTGAACCCCGAGAGCCTGCACCAGGTAATGTTTTTAATGAGCGATCGCGGCACACCGTATGGTTACCGCCATATGCACGGATTTGGCAGCCATACATTCAGTTTTATTAATAAGGAAAATGAAAAACATTGGGTAAAGTTTCATTTCAAAACTGCCCAGGGTATTAAAAATTTCACCAACGATGAAGCGGTAAAAATGAAAGGTGAAGACCCTGATTTTGCGCAGCGCGATTTGGTTGAAGCCATTGACCGGGGTGATTTTCCCAAATGGAATGTGAAAGTGCAGATAATGACCGAAGAACAGGCAAAAACATATAAATGGAATCCTTTTGACCTGACCAAGGTATGGAGCCATAAGGATTTTCCGTTAATAGATGTGGGCGTACTTGAATTAAATGAAAACCCGCAGAATTATTTTGCTGAAGTGGAACAGGCTGCTTTTGCACCGGCACACGTGGTAGATGGCATCAGCTATTCGCCTGATAAAATGCTCCAGGGTCGCATACTTTCTTATCCCGATGCGCACCGTCACCGCCTGGGACCGAATTATGAGCAGATACCTGTAAACAGGTGCCCGTATGCTGTAAATAATTACCAGCGCGATGGTGCGATGCGTGTGGATGGCAATGGTGGCAAGTCGCCTAATTATTTCCCCAATAGCTTTGATAACATTAAACCAGACGAAGCATATGCGGACAAGCCAATAGAACTGGATACTACATTGGCTACCTGGTACCCCCGCAACGGAGAAGGTGAAAATGACCATTACACACAACCGGGTATTTTCTACCGGGAAGTATTAAGCGCACAGGATAAAAAGAACCTGGTAAGCAATATTGTGGGCGCTATGAGTGGCATTACCGGGCCCAAAAAAGCGGATATTGTAAACCGCCAGTTATGCCATTTCTTCAGGGCAGATATTGGACTGGGAATGGCCATTGCGCAGGGTCTGGGTGTTAACCCGGAAGAAGCAATGCCAAAACAGCACAGTAAAGAAGCGGCAACTGTTTAACACTAAGAAAGACCGATAATGAACAAATCCCGCTGTAACGGCGGGATTTTTTTATTATCTAAATGGTACACTTATTTGATACTTAAATCGTGACCCCCTGTTTTGAAATGAATTTCTATGAAATAGTATTAAAAATTAATCCTCTTCTTTATTTCTTCTGAAACCGATCCTGGGTCTCGGTGGATTAGGTTCATTAATCAACTCTTTAAGAACTGCAAAAATATTTTGAACGTCTTCGTCATGTTTATCCATTCTGCTATCCTGTATAATAAATTTCTTTTCCAGTTGTTCGAGTTTTATTAAAATCTCGGTGTGTGTTATAAGTAATTCCCGTATTCGCGAAAAAATTCGTATGATTTGTATATTTACGTCAATTGCTGTTTCACTGTTAAGAACACTGGATAACATAGCAACCCCTTGTTCTGTAAATGCCAGAGGCAATTTACGCAAACCCATTTTCTCTTTATTGGATGTCACATTTTGTGATTTCCAATCTTTTAATTCTTCAGCAGTTAGCCTGAACATAAAATCAGCGGGGAAACGGCTTTCGTTGCGCTTTACAGTTGATTTAAAATCCTGGTCTCAACTTTATAAAGTTCTGCGAGATCTCAGTCCAGCATTACTTTTTTGCCCCGTATTAAGTAAATTTTACTTATGATCTTTTCCTCCGGTACTTCGGTTGACCTGATTAGTTTTTTCATATTAAGGGTTGAATCAAAAATAAGAAAAACCATCAGGCTGATAAATATTGCTTTTATTCCTCCAGCACCACCCTATTCTTCCCCACTTTTAATTTATACCCAACGCCCACTTTTAATGCATAATTTTCTTTGCTGTGGCTTACCGGAAAATTATAACAAACGGGGTAGTCATACTCTTTTACAATGTCCTGTACAATTTCATAGGCTGTTTTCCCAAAAGGTCTTTCTGTATCGCTCATATCAGAGAAACCCCCAATGATAAGCCCCGCCAGTTTCTGCAGTTTACCACTCCTTTTCAGCTGGTAAAGCATACGGTCAATTTTATACAACAACTCACCGGTATCTTCCAGGAACAAAATCCTGCCCTTCGTTTTTATATCTGATGAGGTGCCAATCAAATGCGAAACCAGTGTAAGATTGCCGCCCACCAGTTCGCCCACCGCTTCGCCTCTCCGGTTGTATTCATGTACAGCGCATTCATATTTTGCTTTTTTCCCCTCAAGGGCATTTTTCAACGATTGTATGAATTCATTTTCTGCACCGCCATCGTTGAATGCTGCAGCCATCGGTGCATGCAATGCAGCAATTTTATAATTAGCGTAAATATGTTCGTGCAGCACGGTAATATCGCTGAAACCAATGATCCATTTGGGTTTCTTTTTGAATAAATCAAAGTCGAGCTGGTCAATAATACGACCCAGTCCGTAACCGCCGCGGCCGCAGAGTATGGCATTGATACTGTCATCGTCCAGCATGGCCTGCATTTCATCGGCCCGTTCTTCATCGGTACCCGAAAAATAATTGGCCGAGCTGCTGCCCAATGTTTTTCCCACCATTACATTGTAGCCCCATTCATGCAGGGTATCAATACAGGTCTGTGCTTTTTCAGCGGCCATAAAACCTGCCGGACAGGTAATGCCGATGGTATCTCCTTTTTGCAAATAGGGCGGTATGATTGTCATGGTATTATTTTAATTTTTTGTCGTCATTGTATATCTCTTTCAAACTTACTTCGTCTTCTTTTACTTCGAGACGGTGCCTTACACCACATTTCAAAGCATAATTATTTTTTTGGTGGCCAACCGGGAAATCAAAACAAACAGGATAATTGTATTCTTTTATTTTTTCAAGCACGATGTCCTGTAATGTTCTGCCAAAAGCATCATCGGGGCTGTCATCCGGCTTTACTTTAAACCCGCCCACTACCAGGCCTTTAAGATTCGCCAGTTTACCTGTTCTTTTCAATCCCCAGAACATGCGGTCAATGCTGTACATATATTCGCCGGTATCTTCCACAAACAAAATTTTTCCCTTTGTTATGATATCGGATTTACTACCCGCCAGCGATTCCAGTGTTTTTAAATTACCACCCACCAGCACTCCTTCACCCACACCCGGTTTATTTTGCTGGTTGGGTACAGCATTGTATTTCATTTTTTCGCCCTGCAATGCCAGCTTAATGGAAAGTATGGTTTCAATTTGCGCTGGCTCCGCTTTGCTCCAGTCGTCGGGAAAGCTGTTGCACATTTTTGAATGCACCGATGCTATTCCGTAATTGCGGTTGAGGTGCGAATGGATTACCGTGATATCGCTGAATCCAATAATCCATTTGGGATGCGACTGCAGCCGGCTGAAATTTAGTTTATCAATAATACGTACGGCCCCATAACCACCGCGCGCGCACATAATGGCTTTAACATCGTCATCATCCAGCATCTGCTGAAAATCTGCCGCCCTTTCATCATCTGTACCACCAAAGGTAAAATCCCGTTTGCCAATGGTATTGCCAACTCTTATTTTAAAACCCCAGGCTTCCATTTGCTGCATGGCTGGCTGAATGTCCTGTATAGTAATATAGCCGGCGCAACTGGTAATGCCAATCACGTCGCCTGCTTTCAGGTAACGCGGAATAATGAGCGCATTTTCTGTATCGTCGGTTAAGGCTGCGCCCAATGCAGGAATAGCGGCGCCGGCAGCCAGTAAGGAAGAAAAAAAATGTTTACGGTTCATAACAGAAAATTAGCAATAAAACAGCGGGTTCTTTGTAAAATATTTTTAGTTTTTGCAACCCCTGCCAGCTTCGGCAGCATATTATACATTTCATTACAAAGCCTGCTGTGTCTGCCTGTGGCTGGCTGTACAATATATCTTAAAATACGGAAAAAAGGGGCTTCCCTTCAACATTGTGTTTTAACAAACATGACAACCCGATGCTGCTAATGGCTTATTTTTGCATTCCTTTAGCATCGCTGCCCAATCATTTGCAACAGTTAAAGTGTGCAACGCCTGCCTACCGGACAGGCAGGCAACGATGCTGATTAAAGAACAAAAGACCGGACAATGAACAATTACAAAAGAATATTGGTTACCGCTGCCCTTCCCTATGCCAACGGCCCCGTCCATATCGGGCACCTGGCCGGGTGTTATTTACCCGCAGATATTTATGTACGTTACCAGCGTGCACAGAAACGAGATATTAAATTTGTAGGCGGCAGCGATGAGCACGGGGTACCCATTACCATACGTGCCATGAAAGAAGGCATTACTCCGCAACAGGTAGTAGATAAATACCATGCAATGATTAAAGACAGCCTGCACCGGATGGGTATTTCATTTGATATTTATTCCCGCACCTCCAACAAAGTGCACCACGATACCGCATCTGCTTTTTTTAAGAAGTTGTACAACGATGGCCTTTTTGAAGAAAAGGAAACCGAACAATACTATGACGAACAGGCAAAAACGTTTTTGGCCGACCGTTATATTATCGGCACCTGCCCTGTCTGTGCCAATCCGAATGCCTATGGCGACCAGTGTGAAAGATGCGGCTCTTCGCTAAGCCCTGAAATACTGATAAACCCCCATAGTGCATTGAGTGACGCAGTGCCGGTAAAAAGAAAAACAAAGCATTGGTATTTTCCGCTCCAGCATTACGAAGCCTGGCTGAAAGAATGGATTATAGAAGGCCATAAAGAGTGGAAAAACAATGTATACGGACAGTGCAAGAGCTGGCTTGATAACGGCCTTCAGTCGCGCGCCATGACCCGCGACAGCAACTGGGGTATTAAAGTGCCTTTGCCCGATACTGATGGAAAAGTATTGTATGTATGGTTTGATGCGCCTATTGGTTATATTTCTGCTACTAAAGAACTAACCGATAACTGGGCCGATTACTGGTGTAAAGAGGATACCAAGCTGGTGCATTTTATTGGCAAGGACAATATTGTTTTTCACTGTATTATCTTTCCGGCCATGCTGAAAGCGCATGGCAATTTTGTACTTCCGGACAATGTACCCGCCAATGAATTTTTGAATATTGAGGGTGACAAGGTATCTACCAGCCGCAACTGGGCAGTATGGGTGAATGACTATTTGCAGGACTTTCCTGATCAGCAGGATGCCCTTCGTTATGTTTTATGCGCCAATGCGCCGGAAACCAAAGACAACGATTTTACCTGGAAAGATTTCCAGGACAGAAACAACAGCGAACTGTCAAATATCTTTGGAAATTTTGTGAACCGGGCTTTTGTGCTGATGCACAAACTCTGCAAGGGAAAAGTGCCACCGTTGCATAAAGAGATACTGGATGAAAAGGACGCCGCCATACTGAACGATATTACAACTGCCAAAACAACTATTGAAAACCTGCTGGAACAATATAAATTCCGTGATGCGCTGTTTGAGGTAATTGATTTGGCCAGAAAAGGCAACAAATACATGCAGGAAAAAGAGCCCTGGATTGTTGCCAAAAGGCTTACCGAAAACCCCAAAGCACAGGAGCTGATTGATAACTGCCTGCATATCTGTCTGCAGCTTACCGCCAACCTGGCCATATTCATCCATCCGTTTTTGCCCGATACCGGGAAAAAAATGCTGCACATGATGAAGGTTGTAGACAAAATGCTGGACTGGGAAAATGCGGGTAAAACCAATTTGCTGAGCACCGGCTACAGTTTAAGAGAACCTCAATTGTTGTTCAGAAAGATAGAGGACGCAGAAATAAGTTTACAAATTGAAAAATTGAATAGTAATAAGATCATGACAGAAGCTGAAAAACAAAAAAACGAAGCTGATACAGCCGCAGTAACCGATCAACCAGTCAACAAATCAACTATAGCATTTGATGATTTCGCCAAAATTGATTTAAAAGTGGGAACAATTATAGCTGCGGAAAAAGTTGCCAAAGCAGATAAATTATTAAAGCTGGAAATAGATTTGGGCTTTGAGAAAAGAACAATTGTTTCAGGCATTGCCCTGCATTTTGAGCCTTCGGCTATTATTGGCAAACAAGTAGTGGTGGTAGCCAACCTGGCCCCGCGCAAAATGAAAGGCATTGAAAGCAACGGTATGATATTGATGGCAGAAGATAAAACCGGCAAACTGCATTTTGTGAACCCGGACCACGCAATTGATAATGGTTCCGGGGTAAGCTAACCAGGTAAACAGCGGGGGCGCAAAGACACTGGGTAACACAGTGTTTTTTTTCTATTAAAATCAAATATTCCGGTGTGTGCCGGTCTATCAATACTGGTGTGATTCAAAAAAAAACATCATGAAAATAGGATTCATAGGATTGGGCAGTTTGGGTACGCCTATTGCCATTAACCTGAAAGAAAGCGGCCATGAATTATATGTCTATAACCGCACTGCATCAAAAACAGCGCCCCTTGCGGCAAAAGGTGCTTTGGTTTGTACCAGCATTGCATCGCTTGCAAAAGAATGTACCGTTGTTTTTACCATTGTTTCAGATGATGTGGCATTAAAAAGTATTTGTGAAGGTGAACAGGGCCTGCTAAAAAATCTGGCTGCAGGCAGCTTACATGTTTCGATGAGCACTATTCTTCCGCAAACCGCCGGTGAGCTGGCAGCTTTACATCTTTCCTGCCAGCAACAGTATCTTGCCGCGCCCGTTTTTGGCAGACCCGAAGCGGCGGCGGCAAGAAAACTCAATTTTGTTATGTCGGGTCAGCAGCCAGCGAGGAAACAAGCTGATCCATTATTAAAAGATGCAGGAGGCACAGGTGTATTTGATTTCGGCGATAGCATAACCGCGGCCAATACCGTAAAACTATGCGGCAATTTTTTAATTGCCGCTGCGCTGGAAGCCATAGGAGAAAGTGCTGCACTGGCCACCCGTAGCGGCGTTGATGCTGCGGCGATGTGGAATATGTTTTCCCAGACATTATTTAATACGCCCCTTTATCACAATTACAGTAATATTATATTGCAGCAAAAGTTTGAACCCGCAGCATTTACAGCCAGGCTTGGGTTGAAAGATATGAACCTGGTATTGCAACAGGCGGCTACCGCCAACCAGCAAATGCCACTGGCTTCTTTGTTAAAAGAAAATCTGCAACAGCTGGTAGACAACGGAAAAGAAAATATTGACTGGAGCGCCGTATCCCTGGCCCGGTAACGGAACGCAGATTTTTCATGATTTTGAAGATGCCGGGCGCTTGTTTTCTTGCTCCTTTCACTTTTTAAAATGCCGCTCGCAGGGAAAAAGATTCTGCGGAAATGGAAACCATAAAATGCGGAAATGGAAACCATAAAATCTGCGCTTTGCAAATTTCTGGCTATGCCGGAACTGATTTTTATATTACCTTCGGTCTCGATAGTTGTTTAACTAACTAATTTTGCTGTATGTCAAAAAGAATCATCAAAAAAGTAGCTGTTTTAGGCAGTGGCGTAATGGGAAGCCGTATTGCGTGTCACTTTGCGGGAGTTGGTCTGCAGGTATTATTGCTTGACATAGCGCCTTCAACACTAACAGCGGCAGAGACGGCCAAAGGCGCAACGCTTGACCTACCTGCGGTAAAAAACAGGATTGTAAACGAGGCATTGGCTGCAGCGATTAAGTCCAATCCATCGCCCATCTATCACAAAGGCGCTATAAAAAAAATAAAGACCGGCAATTTTACAGACAACATGAAAGATATTGCCGGTTGCGATTGGATCATTGAAGTAGTGGTAGAAAGACTGGACATTAAGCAATCCATTTTTACAGAAGTTGAAAAATACCGCAAACCCGGAACATTAATTACTTCCAACACATCGGGGATACCCATTCATATGATGGCAGAAGGCAGAAGCGAAGATTTTAAAAAACATTTTTGCGGTACGCATTTCTTCAATCCTCCAAGATACCTGCGCCTGCTGGAAATCATCCCCACCCCCTTCACCGATCCGGAAGTAATTGATTTTTTACTGCATTATGGTGATCTTTATCTTGGTAAAACAACGGTCTTATGCAAAGATACACCTGCGTTTATTGCTAACCGTATTGGCGTATATGGCATTATGGCCATTTTTGGCCTGGTAGAAAAAATGGGGTTGACCATTGATGAGGTGGATGCCCTGACAGGACCTGTTATCGGAAGACCAAAATCGGCTACTTTCCGGACGGCCGATGTGGTAGGTATTGACACATTGGTAAAAGTTGCCAAAGGCGTAGCCGACAACTGCCCTGGGGATGAACAGCGGGCCGCTTTTACTATTCCTGCGTGGCTGGAAAAAATGGTGGAGCATAAATGGCTGGGCGATAAGACGGGCCAGGGATTCTTCAAGAAAATGCCGCCAGGGCCAAAGGGAGAAAAAGACATTCATGTGCTGGACCTTTCAGCCATGGAATATAAACCGCGTGCTAAACCAAAATTTGCCACCCTGGAGGCAGCAAAACCAATAGATGATTTAAAAACCAGGTTAAAGGCCCTGTGTGCAGGACAGGATAAGGCTGGTGAATTTTACCGTCATTTTCATTATGGTTTGTTTTCCTACATTTCTCACCGCATACCCGAAATAAGCGATGAAATTTACCGCGTAGATGATGCCATGATGGCCGGATTTGGCTGGGAGATTGGCGCTTTTGAAAGCTGGGATGTGCTCGGCGTTGCAAAAACAACCGAAGCCATGAAAAAGGCCGGCTATTCAGTGGCACCCTGGATAGATGATATGATTGCAGGGGGTATAAAAACTTTTTATACAGTAGAGAATGGAAAGCGCTTGTATTATGACGTTAGTTCAAAGCAATACAAAGCTCTTCCTGGCGGCAGCGCATTTATTGTAATGAAAAATTTTGAAAACCAGGAGCTTTGGAAGAACAGCGCCTGCCGTACTTATCATTTGGGCGATGATGTACTGGGCCTTGAATGGTATTCCAAAATGGGCAGTATTGGTGGCGAAGTACTGGAAGGCATCCAGAAATCAATTGCGCTGGCAGAAGAGAAATACAAAGGGCTGGTAATAGCCAATGAGGGTGCTAATTTTTCAGCCGGCGCCAATGTGGGTATGATATTTATGCTGGCTATAGAACAGGAATATGACGAACTGGATATGGCCATTCGCCTTTTTCAAAATACCATGATGCGTGCAAGGTATTCTGCCGTGCCGGTGGTAACCGCGCCACATGCACTTACCCTGGGAGGCGCCTGCGAATTAAGCCTTCACAGCGATAAGGTATGCGCCGCTGCAGAGACCTATATCGGGCTGGTGGAACTGGGCGTTGGGCTGATACCCGGAGGTGGTGGCACCAAAGAATTTACCTTACGCGCTGCCGATGAAATGCATGAAGATGAACCGGAAACCATTACACTTAAAAACCGCTTTCTGCATATTGCAACCGCCAAAGTAGCCACTTCGGCACTGGAAGGTTTTGATTTGGGCATCTTAAGAAAAGGGCACGACGAAATAAGCATGAACCAGGGCAGAAGGATTGCCGACGGAAAAAAAGCCGTTATTGAAATGTTTGATGCCGGCTACACACAACCGGTGCAAAGAAGCGATGTAAAAGTACTGGGCCGATCTGCACTCGGTGCCTTGTATGCAGGCATCAATGGTATGAAAGTGGCCAACTATGCTACCGAACATGATGGCCTGGTTGCAAAAAAATTAGCGTATGTAATGTGCGGGGGAGATCTGAGTGAACCCTCATTGGTAACAGAGCAATATTTACTGGATCTTGAACGCGAAGCATTTCTTAGTTTGACGGGTGAAAAGAAAACCCTGGAAAGAATACAAAGCGTATTGAAAAGCGGCAAGCCGGTAAGAAATTAAGCCAATATATTACCCGGCATGGCTGAGGGTCATTTACCAACTAATCATCCATGATTTTACTAGCTATCATCTCTTGTTTGTTATTTTTTGCAACCTATTTTACAGGCATATTTATAAAGAATGTTCTTGATAAATACTTCCTGACTGCCATTGAGGCAAATTTTTTTGAGATATTCCTGTTTGGCCTGATGACCAGCTTTATTTATTTTAACCTTCTCTCGTTCTTTATACCTGTCAATTACCTTACAGTTCTTCCATTATTATTACTTGCCATTTTTACTTTTTTAAAGAAGGACATAAGGCGGCATTTTTTTTCACAGGCCCGGCAAACAGCCGGGTTGTTTTTTTCGGCAGACAAATTGTTTTTCAGCATTCCCGTTTTGTTGTTGTTTTTTTTTTACTGGATCATCCCGCCGCTCAACTCGGACAGCGGACAGTATCATTATATAGCGATAAGATGGTATGAACAGTTTAAAATCATTCCCGGGCTTGCCAATGTTCATGGACGTCTTGGCTTTAACCCTGCCAACTTTATCATCAGTGCTGCATGGTCTTTTACTGACCTGGCCGGTCAGCCAATTTACCCGCTTAACGGCGTTCTTGTTTTATTATTTTTTACCTGGTTGCTAAAAAAAGTAATATTGGGCCAGGGCTCTCTATACAGCTTTATTATATTACTATCTGCCATCTTATTATTCAGGATTAGCCTGGTAAATATCAGTTCGCCTTCTTCGGATTTATTGCCTGGGATCTTGTTATTCTACTGCGGATGCAGGATATACGAATTAATAGACGCGGGTAAAAATGATGCGGGAGATTATTTTTCCGTGCTCGTGATTACTTCTTTTTCTATAACAGCTAAACTTTCCGCCGCCCCCTCCTTACTGATTATCCCATTTGTTTACGTTCTGATCTTAAAAAAAGACAGGCATTTTACCATTTTACTAAAAAGTATGCTGCCTGTTGCATTGATTATTGTACCCTGGTTAATTAGAAATTTTGTATTAAGCGGCTATTTATTGTACCCGGTGCCCCGCAGCAATCTCTTTTATGCCGACTGGGCTGTACCTCATAATGTGGTACAGCTTGACTATATCTTTTCCAAATATGGTCCGCGTACAATAACCGTTGATTTTTTTTCCATGCAGAAAATGACGCTTAAGCAACTAACAATAACATGGTTTGAGTATATGACTGCTCATTCTTTTTTTTCATTGTTTATTGCTGTGGCAGCTCTTCTTTCACCGGTTAGCTGGTTGCTGTTAGTGTTAAAAAAAAGAAGGCCGCCTTTCAGGTTGGTTGCACTGTGGGCCATCTACTACATAGCCGTGTGGATATGGCTAATCAATTCGCCCGAACACCGGTTTGGCCTTTCTTACATGATTCTTGCCATGGCTTTACCCGCCTTTGAATTAATAAAAAGTACCTCCCTGAAATGGCAAATACCTGCACCGGTATTTTCACTATTAATGGCCTTTTTTTGTTTATACTATTCCGTTACTGCTACAAAGAAAACCGGATTCTATTATTTTTCCGTAGCCGACTGCTGGCTAAGGCCGCTCAGGGATTACCGGTATTTTAAAAATAATGACATACACACCTTTCCATCCGTTAATCTTGGCAATGGTGTTAAGCTGTATCTACCCGATAATGACCATGCCTGCCTGAATGCGAACGGCCCCTGTATGAACTGGCCTTATGGAAAAATTGAAATGCGGGGTAATAAAATTGAAAACGGTTTCAGAAATACAAAAGATGAAGTAAAAAAATATTTTCCATTTGTAGATGTAAATTCCAACTAACTGCTGCCAATCAAACTACTAATCATGGGCGAAGCCGAAATCATAGTACCTGCCAGGCAGATCATCATACATTCTACCTTATTTTTTTATGGGAATGCTGTTACCGATGCTTTAGCCGCACAAGTGGCAAAGGACATCAGCGATCACTGGAATGAACCCTGTGCAACGGTAACCCTCAGTAAAAAATCGTACAGGGTGTTGTTCAATATCGAAGGTATCTGGAGCAAGTCGTTGACACCGGATATGATCTTTGATAACAGCAGCCCACGCAACAATTATTTCAGGATAGAGGAATATGCCATGAACAATATCTCTTTTGTTGACGGCGTTCCCTGCAATACCGGCTATTTCAAATTAGGCAACCTGCTCAACAATTCTACCACGGCCGCACATGAATATGGCCACACACTTGGTCTTGAACACCCCCTGATATTGGACATTCGTGGCAAGGGGCAACCGGGCATCATGTATCCGCGCGGCACCATATGCGATCCACCATTTCAGTATGACCCTGCGGCGCCCCCCGGTGCAAAAGGTGGTACGCTTAACCCTTTTACCAGGAAAGTACTGCAATCAGATATTGATCTGCTGCGCCTGCACCTGCTGCCATTCAATAACCAGGGCAGGGCTGTAATTGGCGGTTTTACGGATGTGTTTCACGAAAACCATTCAGATGAAGGCTGATTTTGTTGGCAGATTTCCACACACAGCGGGCCCAGGTGGCAAAAAAACAAAGCCTGTACCTGCCAGTTCCCGCCCGGCAGGAAGATGGGTTAACTATTTTCACCACCTATACCGGCCATACAGGTTTTAATTCGTCCGTCTTTATTTGTACAATGATTCTTCTTTTATAGCTATCTTTCATAAACAAATAAATTATTACCGCGTGTCAGTCTTAACCTTGCAAAACATCAGCAAATCCTACGGAAAAATACAGGCCCTCAACAAACTCTCTTTTGAGATACCACCGGGTTGTGTATTTGGTGTACTGGGCCCCAATGGCAGCGGCAAAACAACGCTGCTCAGTATCATTCTTGACGTGCTAAAAGCTGATACCGGCAATTTTCTGTGGTTTGGCCAGCCGGGGTCACCGGAACAAAGAAAGAAAATTGGCTCCCTGCTGGAAACACCCAATTTTTATCACTATCTCTCTGCAGTCAATAATCTAAAAATTACCAATAGCATCAGTGGCAGGGGCAGCGCCAATGCCATTGATGATGTATTGCAAAAGGTAAACCTGTATGAAAGAAGAAACAGCCGCTTCAGCAGTTATAGCCTGGGTATGAAACAGCGGCTGGCCATAGCCGCCGCTTTGCTGGGCGAACCCAAAGTGCTGGTGCTGGACGAGCCCACCAACGGTCTTGACCCGGTTGGCATTGCCGAAATAAGGGAACTGATGATTGCATTGAACAAACAGGGACATACCATTATTATGGCCAGCCACCTGCTGGATGAAGTGGAAAAAGTGTGCACGCACGTTGCCATTCTGAAAAGGGGTGAACTCATTACCACCGGCCATGTGAATGATGTACTGGTTGATGATGATATCGTTGAAATAGGTGCTGACAATATAGATGCACTGGCGGCCGCTGTTTATAGCTACAGGCAAGACATCAAAGTAACACGCGACGAAAATAAAATACAGCTTATTCTGCCAAAGGGCACGGCAAAACTGGACGAGATCAACAGTTATTGTTTCAGTAAGGATATTGTGTTGAATCATTTGCTGTTTAAGAAGAAAAGACTGGAAGCCAAATTTTTTGAACTCACCAACAACTAATCACTCCAAACTCATTTTTGCATGTACAATATAGCCAGGACAGAATGGTTGAAAATAAAAAAATACCCCGCCTTCTGGTGGGTAATGGGAATTACAGCACTCACCTATCCCGGCATTAATTATATGTTCATTGGCGTTTACAAAAATATCACTGAACAGCAGAGTTCGTCGGGGCAGATTGTAAAGGCGCTGATTGGCAATCCCTTTTCTTTTCCGGAAGCCTGGCGCACCGTGGCGTATTTTTCGTCCCTGTTTGTATTCATTCCCGCAATTGTAATAATACTGCTGATCACCAACGAATACACTTACAAAACAAACCGTCAAAATATTATAGACGGATGGAGCCGAAGGACATTTCTAACCGGTAAACTTTTTGATGTAATAATACTTTCCGTTATAGTAACGGCCCTGTACTTTGTAGTGGCCCTGGTTATTGGTCTGAGCAATACTACCCATCCGGCCGCAGACAACTGGAAACTGGCATATTATACCGGCCTTTTTGCGTTGCAGACTTTCTCTCAGCTATCACTTGCTTTCATGGTGGGATTGCTGATTCGTAAATCCTTTATCGCGCTGGCTGTCTTTGCCTTTTATTTTATTATTGCAGAGCCTATATCTGTAAATGTGCTGAAGTATAAATATAAAAATGAAATAGGCGAATACTTTCCGTTGGAAATATCGCACAGGCTATTGCCAAAACCTGCTTTTATTGGCAGGATCAATCAGGATGCATATAACAGCGCATTAAAAGCTGTAAACAGCCATATTTTTTATACCCTTATTTTAATACTTATTACCTGGGCTTTTTGTTTCTGGATAAACAACAGAAGGGATTTGTAATTTTTAGCCTGACTTTAACGCCATGGCAAACCCAGTTGCAGTAACACCCGGTATTTTTGTATTACCAATTAAATTATTAAATACCCGGCATGAAAAAAATATTTATCGTATTGCTGACAGCCGCTTTCTTTCTACTCTCAGTCATACCATCTTACAGTCAAAATCTTTCAACAGTTATTAAAATACAGGCCATGGATATGGCCAGGGCTGTGCTTAGCAAAGACGTAAATAAACTGGTTACCTATATGCCGCCCAAACTGCTGGCAGACGCCGGTGGCAAAGACAAACTCTTTATTGCGAGAGATACCCTGAACAAATTCATGAAACAATTTGGCGCAGAAGTAAAAAAAGTTACCATAGGCGACCCCGGTAAAATTATCAGCTACAATAAGCAACTGCAGGCAACCGTGCCGCAAACAACCGAAGTAAAATTCATGGCCAGCAAAGTGATACTGGAAAGCACACTTATTGCCATTTCTGAAGACAATGGGTTGCACTGGTATTTTGTAGATACCACCATTTACCATGGCGATAAGCTGAAATCCTCCCTGCCCGATCTGAGCCCTGAACTGGTAATACCTCCCCTGAAACAACCTAAAATACTGGCCGATGAACAATAAGCTGCTATTGATTGATTTTCTTTTTGTTGATTAGCTGGTTCAGCGCAGCTTCAAGGGAAGGATATATAAAATTGAATTTTGCGGCGCGTATTTTATTCGCCGACACGGTTGCACTCTTAAGTACTTCAATACTCATTTCGCCCAATACAATTTTTAGCAGCACGGAAGGTACGTAGATGGGAATATAAAACTTCTGTCTGACCGCCGTTGCCAAACTTATGGTGAGTTCCCTGTTGCTTACCGGCTTCGGCGCCACGGCATTGTATACCCCTTCCATACTTTCATCTTCAATGGCCTGCAGGTACATGCGGCAAAGATCATCTATATGTATCCAGCTAATGATTTGTTTACCGCTTCCTAAAATAGCGGCTATGCCAAATCGTAATGGTTTTATAAATTCATTCAGCGCGCCGCCGGTATTACTCAGCACTATGCCTGTTCTTAATTTTACCAACCGTTTGCCCAATTGCCGCACGGGCTCCACGCTTTCTTCCCATTGTCTGCAGGTATCGCCTAGAAAACCATCATCGGAAGGGTGTACTTCACTAAACGGATGCGGGTTGGGAATGACCGGATCTGCACCATACCACCCAATGGCAGAAGCACTAATCACCGCTTTAACTGCATTCTTGTTTTCTTGCAAGGCTTTTAGCAACAGCGCGCTGCTCTGGGTACGGCTGTCAACAATTTCCTTTTTTCTTTTAGCAGTCCATCGCTTTTCGGCTACGCCAGCGCCGGCAAGATGAACTATATAATCTGCTTTCGCTATAGCACCGGCATCAATGGTCCGCGCTTTTACATCCCAATATGCAAAAGATAAACCGGTAGCATCCGTTTTTTTTTGTTCGGCTGTATTGCGCGTTAAAATAATTACCTCATGTCCTTTTTGCAGCAGCAATGCGCTGAGCGAATTACCTATCATACCTGTACCGCCTGTAATAAGTACTTTTGCCATACCAATTGCCTGGTGTTTTTTGATTGTATAAGATACTGATACCCATCAACTTTTTTTTATAACAGGGCAATTTACAGAAGGTTTTACCGGACAGCACAAATACCCTGGCATTGCAACAAATTAATGCAGGCGGCGCCTGGTTATTACCTGCTATTTCCCCGCGTAACAGACCAAGCCATCCCCCGCAGCACGTAGACTTTATACTACAACCATTAGTATACCAACTATATCAAATTCATACACAAGTCTATTTTTTTCAGGCATTTAGGATCTCATCTTTGTATAGTTATCAGAAAGACACCCGAAAATCCAATACCCTGAAATTGTCCGGATCCCAGCCTGTGAAAACACCCCTGCTCTATGAAAACCTATCCCTGCCCTGCAACTGAAAACTACAATTGGTAAGATGTAACATTACCGGTTAACAACAAGTTTTAAATGAACACCCTTTTAATCCCCCGATCCAAACCATTTATTAAAATTCAAAACGTCTGTTATGAAAAACCATTCCCGTCAAATCCCCACCCAGGCAACCAGTTCAGTAAACCATGCTTCTACATGTCTGCATGAATTGGTAAAAAAACTACAGATCAGCCTATTACCCCAGGCCACCAGTAAAAAAAGCTTTATTGTTAATGATGTAGCAGCATCCGTTGCCCTGCCCGCCGAAGAAAATACGCTGGCCTATATCATTGGCAACCTGCTTAGCAACGCCATTTACAGAACTTCTGAGTGTTGCATCCGCGTTGAAACAGAATGCATTGGCGGACAGCACCAGATACGCATTCGTAACAGTGGTGCATTTACTTACAGCAGTTACATACACAGCCTGGTACATTTTGTTGATGTTGCCAGAAAATCTGGTGGCGATATCGGTCTCGAAACCGAGGAAAACAGCGGGGTCACTGTTGTTTTTTCCCTCGCCAAAAATGCAGCATAATAATGCTTTCCGGCCGGCTGGCTGCCAAATGCTTCGCCGTGTCCTGCAACAGGTAATTTTTTTAACTGTTGACTACTTATCATGTAAAGCTTACTGTTTGGTAAATTAAAGTAGCTTGCAATTGAACCTGCAGATAATTTACCGGGATGTGTTGTCCGAAGACCATATTCATTTCACTGGTTTTTACCTGTACACAGGTTCAATTGCATGCCCAAAAAGCGAAGTATGCTGATGTATATACAGGATACAACGTTGCCATAGCAGGAATCTCCGGCAACAGTATTCACGTATGGAGTGCGTCTGCAGCACCTCCTTACCCCGCTGCCGGTAACATAGCACTTACGCTTCATATTTTCTCTGCAGACATGCACCTGCAGGAAGAAAAAAAGGTTGAACTGGGAGAAATAAATTCATGGTCTATTGAGTTCCAGCAGGCAGATAGTTTCTATTATGCCAGCATTATTTGCGTCTCCGGCATCACTAAAAGACTCCTGCTGAAAATTGATTGGTACGGCAATGTAAGCAATATATCAGATACACCGGATTTATGGACAAATGCTGTTTCACTCTATGAAAGAAACATGTTCTACGCAATGACCCATAAAAACAATCATCTGTTTTCTGTGACTATTGAAAATGCCATGATAAGAGACAGCAGCGGGGAAAAAGACATTATACCGTTGCCCGGAGAAAACCTTACGCCGGGGCAGGTCGTTCAAAAATTAATCATTAAAAAAGAAAATACCTCCACCGGAGCGTCTGCACAACTGATATTTGGATCCATAAGCAAAAGATTTTACAACCCCGTTATCATTGCCACCAATAAAGATCTTCTTGTGTCAGCATCGGCACAGGCCAATAATGCAAACAACAATTTGTTTCTGTTTTTTGCAAGACTTGATACCAATCTTGCCGGTTCCCTTGCAAGACCGGTAATTTTAAAAAGTAAGGGAATTAAGAATGAAATATATCCACCTTCAGATATTATTCAATCAGAAAATAAAGTGGCGTTAATAAGTAAAGGCTTGTATAAAAAAGAAATGGTAAAGTATTATCCTGAATACCAAAACGGTATTACTGTCCAGGTTCCGCATCAGTCCGGTGTATATACTACTCATTCCCTTAAAATTACAATGATAGATGAAAAGAACAATGCGCTAAAGGACACTATTATTACAGACCAGGGAAACAATAAAAATTTGCAATGGGACAATCTGCTTACACTTGTATCGGGTAAGGGAATAGATATATTTTGTGGCAGAAAATATGCAGCCAATAAAAATGGCATTACTCATTTTAGCATGAACGAAGACGGCAATATGAAAGAAGATGATATGATAGTAGATCCCCGTTATGACTATCTTGTCGCTGAAGCAAAGGAACTGGTGAAAGGTGATGTATTGATCCCATTTCTATATAAAGGAAAACGAGGTTTAATGAGACTGGAGTACAGGCCTGCTGAATAGCTTAGTTTGCCTGATGTATTTTCTGCCACGTATTTGGTTTGGGGGGCTAACGCCTGATGCATAATGCGTTCAACTGATAATCAAATAATCAAAGGTTGGTGCCCGGAATATTTTATTGCAGTCAACCGATATTAATCCCGGCAATCCCTTCTGTAATAAAAATCCCTCCCGGGAAAAACCGGGAGGGCTAACAACTATCCTCTAAAGGATACAACAACTAAAAACAATAATAAAACACAACTGTCTTTAATCTAATTTTTTTCCATCAAGAAAAGTATTGAGGGTGCTTATTTTACCAGTATTATTATCATCAGCTTTTACTTCCAGGCTGCTGTAAAAATTTTCTGCGGGGCTAACGGTGTTGTACAATTCTAAATTGCGGCGGATGTAGGCCGGCACAGTTTCAAACTCATTGTTGGTATCGGCTGCATTTACGTTGAACGACAGATTACGTAACTTCTGTATTCGTTCTGCAGCGCGAAGTTTATGTTCCTCTGCTTCGTCCCGCATCGCGGGGTCTTCTGCAAAAAACATGTCTGGATGCTGAGTCTGTAGAGCCCGAGGCGCATCCGCCGCTTTAGAAACTTCATCTTTTATTACCAATTGCATGTCGAAAGAAGGTTCTTCTTCTTTTTGAACCGACGGTTGAACTGGCAACTCTTGCAAGACGGGTTGTTTCACAGGTGGAGTTGTGTGATCAGGAAGGCTGGAATTATCCACCGTCCGCGGTTCGGCATAAATATTGGAAGGCTTGGCCAAGTATCCTCCACGCACTGCAGATGCAGGAGAATTATTTAAATCTGGTGATGGTTGCTTTTTTGCGATTTCAGAGGAAGGTTTAGCAGGGGGCATCGTATCAACCGTTGGTTGCGAATATACCAACTCCATATAGGTTGGCTCTTCTTTCTTCTCCACAGAATTGATTGGCTTGTCCACAGTATTTTTACTGTTACCAGCCGTAAAATTCCCTAAAACCGGCGATACCGCAACCGGTTCTTCCTTCATTACCGGCTGCAATGCCTCTTTTAAAGCCACTGGTGTTACAGGTTGCTGCATTACCTGTGCCAGGGTCTGCTTTTCCTCCATCGTAACCTCTTCAGCAATTTCTTCTGCCCGTTCATCCAGCGGCAGCGCAAATTGTTTGGCAACAACAGGTTCTTCCTTTTTTGCTTCCAGCACCATTACAATCTTCTCTTCCTTTTTCGGTTCCTCTTTTTTAACCTTTGGCTTTGTAAAAGGATCCTTGTATTCAAAACCGGTGGCAATTAATGTAATACCTATTTTATTACCCAGCGCAGGATCATATCCCAGTCCAAGTATTACATCTGTTCCTTCACCCGCGCGGCTCAGCAGGTAATTTTGTATAATTTCCACTTCATCCATGGTAAACTCATGATCGCCTTCAGATGAATTGATATTGATAAGTATCCATTTGGCGCCGCTGATATCGTTATCGTTCAGCAATGGTGAATTCAATGCCTCTTCGATAGCTCTTTGTGCCCTGTCTTCTCCATCCGCAACTGCGTTGCCCAATATAGCCACACCCCCGTTTTTCATAACAGTGCAAACGTCTGCAAAGTCAACATTGATTTGGCCGGTGCTGTTAATGACATCGGTAATACATTTAGCGGCAGTGGCCAGCACATTGTCGGCCTTGGCAAAGGCGTCTTTCATCTTCAGGTTACCGAACTGGTGGCGCAGTTTATCATTGCTTATCACCAGCAGCGTGTCTACGTATTGTTTCATAGCACGTATACCCTCCTCTGCCTGCAATTGCCGTTTCTTGCCCTCGTAAGAAAAAGGTGTGGTAACAATACCCACGGTAAGTATGCTAAGATCTTTACAGATTTTTGCAATGATGGGCCCGCCGCCGGTGCCCGTACCGCCCCCCATACCCACAGTAATAAATGCCATCTTGGTATTTACTTCCAGGATCCGTTTGATTTCTTCCAGGCTTTCTTCGCATGCTTGTTTACCAATCTCGGGATTGGCGCCGGCACCCAAACCTTGTGTAAGGTGTGGCCCCAACTGTATCTTATTTGGCACACTGCTTTGGGCAATGGCCTGCGCATCGGTATTGCAAATAATAAAATTAACCCCTTCAATACTCTGGCTGAACATATGGTTTACTGCATTACTGCCACCGCCCCCAACACCTATTACTTTAATAATAGATGATTTTTCTTTTGGTAAATCAAAGTGTATCATAATTTCAGATTTAATAAGTCAAAATTCAAAAGTCAAAAATTTAAAACCATTTTGCCGGTCGGCCTTCCGCGATGATTTTTGACTTTTTAATTTTTAATTTATATTTCTTACAAATGTTTGTCTTCCTCTTCTTTAAATAAATCAATCAGCCCGTCTTTAAATTTGCCCCAGAAGTCCTTCATACCTTTTCTGTTATTGATTTTCTCTGCAACTATTCCTTCATCTTCTGTATTTTCCGGCTCCTGCTCTTCCTGCTGAACCTGTTTCAGCGTTTCCGGCACTTCAACTTTAAAGTGAGCGGTCTCAAATTGTTTACGGTTATGCTCGTAATCGTCATATCCTTTTAATATCAGGCCTATGCAGGTAGAATAAGTGGGTTTGGCCAGTTCGTCAATATGTCCGCCAGCCAGGTGTTCTGTAGGAAAACCAATGCGTGCATTTAAACCGGTTACATATTCTGTTAGTTGTATCAGGTGTTTTAACTGGGATCCGCCACCGGTCAATACTATTCCGCCATTCAGCATGCGGCCGTCCATACCAACTTGTTTAAGGTGATAAGACACAAAATCCATGATCTCACTCATCCTGGCCTGCACAATATTGGCCAGGTTTTTTACACTGATTTCTTTTGCCGGCATGCCGCGTAAACCCGGGATGGTTATAAATGCATTTGATTTGGCTTCGTTTGCCAATGCTGAGCCAAACTGCACTTTCATTTGCTCGGCCTGTGTTTTTAGTACACCCAAACCGGTCTTAATATCATTGGTAATATTTTCTCCGCCAAAAGGTATTACTGCAGTATGTTTCAGGATACCTTCATAAAAAACGGCCAGGTCGGTCGTGCCTCCTCCGATATCCACAATGGCCACGCCTGCTTCCAAATCTTCCTGTCCCATAACAGCGCTGGCAGAAGCCAGGGGTTGCAATACCAGGTCTTTGGTAACCAGGTTACTTTTTTCAACGGCGCGGTTAATATTACGGATGGCGTTTTTGTCGCCGGTGATAATATGAAAATTAGCACCCACTTTTACGCCGCCATAGCCAATTGGATTGGGGATGTTCTGAAAATTGTCTACTGTAAACTCCTGCGGTATAACATCTATGATTTGATCGCCGGCAGGAATATAGGTTTTGAACTGATCCGCAATCAGCTGATCAATTTCACGTTGTGTGATCTCTTCATTGGTATCCTTTCGTACAATATCGCCGCGTGTCTGCAGGCTTTTTATATGGTGGCCCGCAATGCCAACATACACTTCTTTAAAGTCGATGCCGGTGTTTGAAGCCATACAGTTGTCCAGCGCGGCCCGGATGGCTTTGATGGTTTCGTCTATATTTAATACCTGGCCATGCTTTACCCCGTTGCTGTTAGCGCGGCCAAACCCTACTATCTCCAGTTTGCCATATTCATTTTTGCGGCCGGCAATGCAGGCAATTTTTGTAGTACCAATATCAAGGCCAACAATAATTGGGTTTTCATTGTCGCCGGCAAATCTTGCAGGGCCTTTATTAATGCCACCTATATTTGATTGTTCATTGTTCATAGATGTATGTAGTTTTTAGTTGTTATTGTTTGTAATCCTTATCCAGCTTCAGCGTTGCTGTTCATAGTACACTTATTGCTTAACCCGCTGGCTTTTTCATAACTGCTTTTGGTTTATTCTTTTTGGGAGGCAGCACGGCCCGGTTTTTTAAAGGTGGTGGATGGGTTGGAGTTGGAACATAATGAAACGAATCTTTTACTACCGCATTTCGCTGGCGTTCTTTTAAAATCGTTAAAGTTGGCGCAGCGGACGCATTTACAGCAATATTATTATCCACCGTTGTGGATAGTGTATCATATGGTAATTGCTTCGATGCTTCAATGAGCTTCTGTATGTTTTTTATTGCCTGCAATGAATCAATCTTGCCGGTTGTGCCTTTTTTTGTTGCCACTACCTGGTTATCGTATTGCACATTAAGAATGCTGTATTTATCCAGGCCGGCCTTTGCGCCTATCTGCTGGTAAAACAGGAACAGGCGGTGAAACTTTTGTTCATAGTCTGTACCATCGCCAAAAGCTATGACGTGTTTGCCTACCACCGGGATCATCTCAAAACTACGCTGCGGTGTAATATCTATCTGTCCTATCTGGGCCATCCAGAAAGGATTAGCGAGAATAAACGGGCTCATTTGCCTGATCTGCTGCATCAGTATACTGTCTGTACCATACAGGGTTTCTTTGTCAACCGGGAAATTGCTGTACACTGGCAATTTAACTGCCATCCGGCTGCTTAATGGCAGGTGCCTGCCGCTGCTATCTATGTAAAAGCTATTGCCGTTAACCGTAAATATCCTTGCCACGGGTATTCTTTCTGCTACCGTTACACGCAATACCCCGTTGTTGTCAAAAAAGACCTGGGCATCCCTTATCCATACGTTTTGTTCTATACTGGCTTCAATTTTTTTCAGATCGAAAGAAACCAGCGGCCTGCCCTTCGGCAAATTGTTCTTATCGGGTGCAATGATATTCATTACCTCATGCCTGTTTAAAAACAGTTCGTGATCACGTCCATTAATCTTTATTTCTACACCCGTACAAATTTTGTGGTTCTTTTTACTGATGGCCGATACTACCAATACCAAAAAGCCTGCCGCCGTCACTATAGCCAGTGACAATAACAGTATTTTCCTGATATTGCTTTGTATACTCATTTTTATTTCTTTTGCAATATTTCTTTTATTGGCTGCACCAATGTATCAATATCTCCTGCACCTGCTGTTATCAACACTTCCGTCAGACCGGGTATAAGACCAGGTACAAATTCTTCCTGTATCCGCTTTATCAACTCCTCTTTACTTACTATTCTTTTGTTTTCATTTTTCATCCTGCTCAAAATTGTATTACTGCTTACGCCTTCTATTGGCAGCTCGCGGGCCGGGTAAATGGGCAATAACAATATTTCATCTGCCAGGTCAAGGCTTTCAGCAAATCCCCCGGCCAAATCCTTTGTTCTTGAAAACAGGTGTGGTTGAAAAATAACTGTACACTTTTTTCCGCTGAACAAAGCCTTTGCCCCGCTGATCAATGCTTTTAATTCTGCGGGATGGTGCGCATAATCGTCAATATAAATTACCTCAACCCGGCCCTCTTCTGCGGAAGAAGGAGGAATGATATACTCAAACCTTCTTTTGATGCCCTTAAAAGAGGCTACCGCGTCCTTAATTTTTTTATGATCAATCTGCAGCAGGTGTGCAGCGGTAACTGCTGCCACAGCATTTTCAACATTGTGCATACCGCCCATATGCAGTTGTACGTCTGCCACCATACTGTCTTTCATCATTACATCAAATGTATAACCACCGTTGGCCATGCGTACATTAGCTGCATATGAATCTGCATTTTCATTTTGCCTGCTGTAGGTAAAATGCCTGTCTGCCGTCAAATCAGCTCCACGCTTCAACCCAAACTTATTTATCAGTACACCACCCTGCTTTACCCTGGCGCCAAATGCTACAAATGCATCCTGCAATGCTTCTTCGGTTCCATAGATGTCCAGGTGATCAGGGTCCATAGAACTGATGATGGCAATATCCGGGCTTAGTTGCAAAAAACTCCTGTCGTATTCATCTGCTTCAATAACACATACATTGCGTTCGCTGCTCCAGAAATTGGTATTGTAGTTAACCGAAATACCTCCCAGGAAAGCATTGCATCCATAACCCGTGTGCCGCAGCAAATGCGCGATCATAGTAGTAATGGTTGTTTTGCCATGCGTACCGCCGATACATATGTTAAAAGAGTGCTGGCTGATAAGACCTAACACCGCGCTTCGCTTTAACAGCCGGTAGCCATTGTCTTTGTACCAGGCCATTTCCCTGTGGTCCTTTGGCACGGCCGGCGTATACACCACCAGTTGCACATCTTTTGGTATCAAATCCACATTGTCTTCATAATGAATGGCCATCCCTTCAGACTCCAGCTTTTTTGTAAGTGGCGTTGCCGTTTTATCATAGCCGCTTACTGTACATCCTTTTGATAAAAAATACCTGGCCAGCGCACTCATACCGATTCCACCTATGCCAATAAAATAAATACCCCGGACTTCTGAAGAAGCCCCCAACAACTCATTTACTATTTCTATTTTGTCCATTTTTATACCGGCACTATGCTTTTATTCCTATGATTAAACTGCTACTGTATTCCAGGCTGTTAACCAATGCCCCTGGTGAATACATCAAGGGCCAGTTGCTGCAACCGGTTATTTCTCCAACACATCAACTACCAGCAGCACTTCACCTGCTATTCTTTTATCAGCATCAGTAACAGCCAGCTTTGCTATGTTTTCTTTTAGTGTTTGTTGCTGCTGCTCATTTTTTACCAATTGAATAATCGTATCGGCCAGTTTATCTTTCGCTTCGCTGTCTTTAACCACCAGGCCGGCCATTTTATCTGCCAGGTTTTGCGCATTCACCGTTTGATGATCTTCAGCCGCAAAAGGATACGGCACAAATACCACCGGCTTTTTTACCACACAGAGTTCGGCAATTGACATGGCACCCGATCTTGATACCACGGCATCAGCCGCTGCATAAGCCATTTCCATCTGACCGATAAAATCATTCACCCATATATTGGTCTTCCCCGCAGTAATTTCCCTGGCCCTTGCTGCATAGGGTTTACCCGTTTGCCATATCAGCTGGATATTGTTTTTTTCAAATTCATCAATGTGCAAATCAACGGCCTCATTAATGCCCCTGGCGCCCAGGCTTCCACCGGTTACCAGCACCGTTTTTTTATTTTGATCCAGGCTAAAAAAACGAAGGGCCTCAGACCGGGTAACGGTACTGTTAACTATATTGCTCCGCACCGGATTGCCCGTTATTATTATTTTATTTGCCGGGAAAAACTTTTCCATCCCATCGCTGGCAACAAAAATTTTAGTGGCGTTTACACCCAGCATTTTATTGCTTTTGCCTGCAAATGAATTGCTTTCATGAATAAATGTGGGTATACCCTTGCTTTGTGCAAAACGCAGCACCGGAAAACTTGAATAGCCACCTACACCAATTACTGCATCGGGCATAAAATCTGCAACGATATTTCTTACCTGGAAATAACTCTTTACCAGTTTAAAGGGCAGCCCTATATTGCTAATCAAAGAACTCCTGTTGAATCCGGAAATATCGATACCTTTTATGGAGTAACCTGCCTGTGGCACTTTTTCCATTTCCATTTTTCCTTTCGCCCCCACAAATAAAATCTCGATAGCTGGTTGCTTTTCCTTTAACGCATTGGCAATGGCAATGGCCGGAAATATATGTCCGCCTGTGCCTCCGCCGGCTATGATGATCTTTTTACTCATCACCGGCGTTTTCGTTAACTACTGATGCCGTTTGCATGCCTTCCAGTTGTTCTGCATTTGATGCCACACTTAATATAATACCAATGGCAATACAGGTAAAAATGAATGAGCTTCCGCCCATGCTTATTAAAGGGAGTGTAACACCCGTTACCGGAAATAAATTCACTGCCACTGCCATATTGGCCAGCGCCTGTATAACCAGCGTAAAGCTCAGCGCCAGTGCCAGGAATGCGCCGAAGGCATAAGGGCATCTTCTGAAAATTCTTATACACCGGTATAAAAAAACCAGGTAGATAAACGTTATAAACAGGCCGCCCAGCAATCCATACTCCTCTATAATAATGGCGAAAATAAAATCGCTGTAAGGATGCGGCAGAAAATTTCGTTGCTCGCTGTTACCGGGACCTACACCCATCCACCCGCCTTTTGCAATGGCTATTTTTGCCTGGTTAACCTGGTAATTGTCGTCATCATCCGCATCCGCTCCGCCGTATACAAAATTTTCCACGCGGTTTATCCAGGTACCCACCCGGGCAAATAACCTTGAATGGCTTTCTATCTTTATAATCTCGCCATTGTTCTGTTTATGGTGAATAACTGCTGTAGAAATCAGCAGCATTACTGGTATTAATGCCACTCCAATAATCAGTAGCAGGTGTTTGGCACTTACCCTTCCAATGAACATAATAAGCATACTGGTGGCGCCGATTAATAATGCAGTAGATAAATTGGCAGGCGCAATCAGTATACAAATAAGTACAACTGGTATAATAACCGGCAAAAAGCCCTGTTTAAAATCTTTTATCACATCCTGCTTTTTACTGAGCAGCCGGCTCAGGTACATAAACAAAGCCAGCTTGGCCAAATCTGATGTTTGTATCGTCATTTGTATAATCGGCAGCCTGATCCACCGGCTGCCTTCATTTAAACGAACGCCAAAAAACAGGGTATAGATAAGCAGCGGTATAGACAATATGAACAACAGCCTGGCTATCTGTGAGTATATTTTATAATTAACCTTATGCAAAAAATAAATGATCATGATGCCAATGCCGATAAAAACAATTTGTTTGAACAGGTAAGATTCATTGCTTTTGCTTAACCGGTAAGCAAGCGAACCCGTACTGCTGTAAACAACCAGCAATGACACCAGCGCCAATACAATAACGGCAGCCCAGATCACTTTATCGCCCCTGGTTTTCTGACTAAGGCCTTTAAAAGGATTTTTTTCTATGGAAGCGAGCTCACCCATTCGAAGTGTTAAGTATTAAGTACTAAGTATTAAGTATTAAGACACCAGCGCTTTCCCCATCTCTGACTTCTGACTTCTGACATCTGACCTCCAACCTCCAACGTCCGACCTCCGACTTCTGACCCCTCACGATTATAATTCCCGCACTGCTTCTTTAAACTGTTTTCCCCTGTCTTCGTAATTTTTAAACAAGTCAAAACTGGCGCAGGCCGGGCTCAATAAAACCACATCTCCTTTTTCTGCAAAATGAAAGGCGGCCTGTACCGCTTCAGCGGCAGTTGTTGTATTGACTATCAATTGTACATCATTACCAAATGCTTCATGAATTTTGCGGTTATCAAGACCCATACATACAATGGCTTTTACTTTTTCCTTTACCAGCTCAAGCAACAGGCTGTAATCATTACCCTTGTCTACCCCACCCAGTATAAGGATAGTTGGTTTTTCCATGCTTTCCAGCGCATACCAGGTACTGTTTACGTTCGTGGCTTTGCTGTCGTTGATGAATTCAACGCCCTTTACTGTTAAAACGGGTTCCATCCGGTGTTCCAGTGTTTCAAAAGATTCTATCGCTTCCCTTATTTTATCTTTTCGCAGCCCAAGGGTAGCTGCTGCTATACCTGCTGCCATGGTATTGTATTGATTGTGTTTGCCTTTCAGCGCAAAATCATAAATGCTCATGGTTACGCGTTCGTTGTTTGCTTCAATGATCATCTGTCCGTTTTTGATAAAGCCGCCGTTGCCTGGTTGTTGTTGCATGGTAAATGGTAATGGGTTAGAATTGATAGCATGTTGGTTGATGTACTGCATGGTCACCGGGTCATCTGAACAATAAATAAAAAAATCTTCTTTCGTCTGGTTCATCGCAATCCGGAATTTACTGGCGATGTAATTCTCAAACTTATAGTCATACCTGTCTAAATGATCTTCGGTTATATTGGTCAGTATGGCCACTTCAGGCCTGAATGTTTTTATATCGTCCAATTGAAAAGAACTAATCTCGGCTATATACCAGGGTTTTGGATCTTCGGCCACCTGTTTGGCAAATGAATACCCGATATTGCCTACCAGCGCTGCATCCAGTCCTGCATGTTTGCAGATGTGGTATATCAGCGAGGTAGTGGTGGTTTTGCCGTTACTGCCGGTAATGGCGACAATCTTACTGGTGCCTTTGTAGCGGTAAGCCAGTTCAATCTCGCTGATAACAGGTATTCCCTTTGCACGAATCTTTTTCACCAGCTCATTCTTTTCAGGTATACCGGGGCTCTTTACAATTTCATCTGCCGCCAGTACCCGTTCTTCTGTATGGCCACCTTCTTCAAATGAAATGCCGTTTGCTTCCAGTTCCTTTTTGTATACATCCTTCAAAGAACCACTGTCAGACAGAAATACTTCATACCCGTGCTGTTTCGCCAGTAATGCGGCGCCTGCACCGCTTTCTCCACCGCCCAGTATAACCATTCTGTTACTCATTGCGTCAAATCGTTTTCAATCATTCATTGTCAGGATCCGGATTAGGGGGTTTTTCAGTAGTATGAAATTTTTTTCTGCACCACAATTACTTGCCGGCCTTAAGGGGGTTTTCAAAAGATGGATTTTGTTGCCGTGGTTTTTCAGCAATATTTTTACCTCATCCCTTCTCCTGAAAGAAGAGTAAGGGCCTTTATCTTATTTTAAGCGTTACTATTGAAAACACCACGCATAAAATGGTAATTATCCAGAACCGTGTTACAATTTTACTCTCATGATAACCCAGCTTCTGGTAATGATGGTGAAGGGGGCTCATCAGGAATATCCTTTTACCCTCTCCGAACTTTTTACGTGTATATTTAAAATAACTAACCTGTATGGTTACACTTAAAATTTCAACCAGGAATACACCACAAAAAATGGGTATCAGTAATTCTTTACGCACCATAATAGCCAGTGCTGCTATAATACCACCGAGTGTTAAACTGCCGGTATCGCCCATAAACACCTGCGCGGGATAAGCATTGTACCACAGAAAACCGATACATGCACCCACCATGGCGGCAATAAAAATAGACAGCTCGCCCAGGTTGGGTATATACATGATATTGAGGTAGTCGGCAAAACGGATATTACCACTTGCGTAGGCAAAAATGCCCAGGCACACCCCAATAATAGCCGATACACCGGTGGCCAGGCCGTCAATACCGTCTGTTATATTGGCACCGTTCGATACGGCGGTAATAATAAATATGATTATGAGTGTATAGAGTATCCATGTATAGCCGCGCAGTGCCTCCGGCAATAATTTTGAATAATTAAATTCATGTGATTTTACAAAGGGAATGGTGGTTATTGGCACTTCAGATTTAACAAATGTTCTCACTTTACTATCCTGTTTAAACTCAATCACGTCTTTGGGATTAATAGCGCTGGCGTCTCCGGTAAATTCACGATAGGCTTTTGTGTTATCATTGAATAAAAGCGTCAGTCCGATAATTAAACCCAGCCCCACCTGACCGGCAATTTTAAACCAGCCCGCCAGGCCGTCTTTATCTCCTTTTTTATAAGCAATGCCCTGCTGCTGGGCAATGCGTTTGGCGCGCAGCTTTAAATAGTCATCCACAAAACCCACTACACCCAGCCAAATCGTTGAAAGAATCATCAGTCTTATATAGGCTTTATTAAGGTTGGCCAGCAATAGTGTTGGCACCAGAATACCCAATATGATGATGAGGCCACCCATTGTTGGCGTTCCTTTTTTTTGCTGCTCGCCGGCCAGGCCCAGGTCTCTCACGGTTTCGCCCACCTGTCTTTTTACCAGGTACCTGATCAGCCTTTTGCCGTAAACAGAAGTAATGGTTAGCGACAACAGAATAGCCAGCAGCACCCTGAACGTGATGAACTGGAACAATGCACCACCGGGCATTTTTATGTTCTGTTGTTTAAACCATTCAAATAAGTGGTATAGCATTTTTTTGGTTGTTACTATTTATATACTAATCTGTTCCGTTTACTGTTACAGGTCGTTTTATTTATTCAGCAATGCAAAAATTTTTACCAGTTCTTCCTTATCATCAAAATGATGCTTCACGCCCTTGATGTCCTGGTATTTTTCATGCCCCTTACCGGCAATCAGTACGATATCATCGGGCTTACTAAAACTGATGGCCGTCTTTATTGCCTCCCTTCTGTCTGTTATTGAAATGGCTTTTCTTTTTGCCGCTGTATTCAGGCCCTGTTCCATATCTTTCAATATCTGCACCGGGTCTTCGCTGCGCGGATTATCTGATGTTAATATTACACGGTCGCTGTATTTACAGGCTTCAGCCGCCATAACCGGCCTTTTGGTTTTATCCCTGTCGCCCCCGCAGCCCACCACTGTAATTATCTGTTCATAACCCCTGCGCAATTTTTGTATAGTAAGCAGCACATTTACCAAAGCATCGGGCGTGTGCGCATAATCTACGATACCCATTATCTTTTCATTCACAGAAACGATATAATCAAACCTGCCTTCGGCACCGCTTAACACACTCAGGCAACGCAATACTTCGTGCTTGTCTTCTCCCAGGCAAACAGCCGCACCATAAACAGCCAGTAAATTATAGGCATTGAATTCGCCAATCATCCTGAAATGCACTTCCTGGTCATTCACCACCATCACAATTCCGGTAAGGCTATTTTCAAGAATCTTACCTTTAAAATCAGCCATGGTTTTAAGGCTGTAATAATATTTTGATGCGCCTGCATTTTGCAGCATCACAGTGCCTCTTTTATCATCCAGGTTTGATATAGCAAATGCATCTGAAGACAGCGAATCAAAAAACGACTTTTTTACACGTATGTATTCTTCAAAATTTTTATGGTAGTCCAGGTGGTCATGTGTTATATTACTGAACAATGCCCCTCTGAAATGCAGGCCCGCTATCCGGTTTTGATGAATGGCATGTGAACTGCATTCCATAAAGACATGCGTGCAGCCTTCATCCAGCATTTGTTTTATCAGTTGGTTCAGCGTTACCTGGTCGGGCGTGGTATGCGTGGCCGGCAATATTTTTTCGCCAATGTGGTTTTCAACCGTACTCAATAAACCGCATTTGTAGCCCAATGCTGTAAAAAGTTTGTACAGCAATGTGGCAATGGTGGTTTTACCGTTGGTACCGGTTACGCCTACCAGCTTTAATTTCTCTGAAGCCTGCCCGAAAAAATTATGCGCCATATAACCTGCGGCGGCAGCACTGTTTTCGACCTGCACATAGGTAATGTCTTCAATAAGTTCTGCGGGAAACTGCTCGCATATAATTACAGCGGCACCTTTTGCAATAGCTGTACTGATATACTGGTGTCCGTCTGATGCAGCACCCTGTATGGCAATAAAGGCGGAGCCTTCGCTCACTTTTCTTGAATCTGTCTGCACATCTTTTACCTGTGCCTGGGTATTACCATGCACTGAACGGATGCTTACCTTGTACAATATGTCCTGTAAAACTGCCATATCTTTATTCCTCTAATTCAGCTCTATTTTTATCAACTGATTTTTATTAATCGCTGCTCCCGGATCAATACTTTGAACAGTTACCTTGCCCCTGCCTTTGGCCAGTACTCTCATATTCATGCCTTCCAACAGGTATAATGCATCTTTTAAACTCATGCCTTTTACGTTGGGCATGGTGTTTTTTGCCATCCAGCGTGTATTTACCACAGGTTTGTTATTGTTACTGTACAGGCTGCTCCATGGCTGGTCACCGGCTGAATCAACATAATTTATTGCCAGTGTATTCAATATTTGCTTTACGTCTTTGGTTTCGCCCGCATAATAAAAACTGGTACTGTCATTTCTTAACCCTCCGTTCAGTGCCATGGCACCGGCATTTTTCATTGCATAGAGCTTGTCTGCTATCTCTTTAAATACCGGCGCTGCCACTTGTCCGCCCATATGCTTTTCCGGGTGTGGTTTTGTTTTAATGACCACAATGCAGGTATACTGTGGTTTATTAAAAGGAAAGTAGCCTACAAAAGACGCCTGGTACACCCCATCATCATAACTGATATCCTTACCTGCCACATGCGCTGTGCCGGTTTTGCCTGCCACCGTGTACACTGCGTCTTTAAAAGCCAGCTTGCCTGTACCTTCTGTAGTTACTGCCAGCATACATTGCTGGGCCGCTTTGATTACCTGTTCTTCTGCAATTTTTTCTTCTACTATTTCAGGCGCAAAATTTTTAACCGTTACGCCATTGTCTTCTATGCGGTTTACCAGGTAGGGTTTCAGCATTTTACCGCCATTGGCTACTGCATTGTATAACATCAGCGTTTGCAGGGGGGTTACTTCAATAGCGTAGCCAAAACTCATGGTTACCATAGCATGCAGCCCTTCGGTATTTCGTTTTATCCTGGGCAGTACCGGCCGTTCTTCTCCTACCAGGTCAATGCCTGTTTTTGTATCAAAATGAAACTTATGCAGGTAACCCAGGTATTTATCGGGCTGTGCAGCAAAAGTGTTGTACGCAATCCTGCTCATGCCAACATTGGAACTATGCGCAAAACATTCACGGATAGACATATCTGGCTTAGGCATTGTTTCCGCCTCTGTTACAGTTCTTACACCCACATAGTCGCTGCCGGTAGCACCTACGTGCACCATATCATTCACGGAAGTTTTGCCTTCGCTTAACACAGAAAGCAGGGTAGCCAGTTTTATGGTAGAACCCGGCTCTGTTGCGCGAAGGGCATAATTATAATCCTCCCAGTAATTGCCGTCCGGTCTTTTACCCAGGTTGGCCATCGCTTTTATTTTTCCGGTGGTTGTTTCCATTACAATACAGGTTCCATGATCTGCATCATTTTCAATCATCATTTTCATCAGTGCGTTTTCTGCAATGTCCTGTGTATTTACATCAATGGTGGTAATAATATCCTTGCCGTTTTCCGGTTCAATCTCAGAACCTTCTACCGGTATAAATGCGCCACCGCTGATAAACCGTACCGTACGTTGTCCTTTCTGCCCATTTAATAAGGTATCGTACATCTTTTCCAGTCCAACATTCTGCTTTACCACCTCTTTCTTTTCATTTATATAATCCCTGGATAAACCGATGGTGCGGTTGGCCAGCAGACCAAACGGGTTAATCCGTTTGTTTTTTACTTCGGCAATAAAACCGCTTTTGTTTCTTCCCTGGTTCACCAGCGGAAAAGTTCTTAGTATTTTATATTGCTCAAAACTCAGGTCCTTTTTCAATTCGTAATAGCGGTCCCTGTTTCTGTAGCCTTCTTCCAGTTCTTTTTTATAGACGCCTGCTTTTTTGTCTTTAAAGAAGCCCGCCAGTGACCTGCTGAGTGAATCCGCATATTTTTTAAACCGTTCTCCTTTTTTTTCGCGCAGGCCATCTGCGCCAAAGTCAATATAAATATCAAAATAGGGTACCGATGTACTGAGCATATTGCCGTCTTCGCTGTAAATAGTACCACGCTCCGCCTGCATTGGCATTGACCGGGTATGAAGTGTATCGCCTTTACTGCGCCAGTAATTACCCTGAAACTGTTGTATGTAAACAGCCCTGCCAAGAATACATATACTCAGCACCACAATGCCGATGAAGCCAAGGTAAACGCGCCATAATATGTCTTTCCTTACTTCCAATAGATAGAGCTTTTAGCGGTTAGCTGTTGGCGGTTAGCTGTTAGCATTTAGCATTTAGTGTTTGTAACCGTATTCTTTCACTTTAGTAATATCGACTCACCCTTACTTACCAACTCTTAGTTCTTACCTCTCAACTCCCCACTCTCAATTCTTATACCCGTAAGCTTTCACCTTAATAGCACCCCTTCATTCTTACCTGCCAACTCTTAACTCTTAATTTTTAACTCTCAACTCTCAATTATTTACTCTTATTTCACGCTGTCTTTTAAAATCATCGGCGGCTGCACCAGTTCTTTTAATCCCAGTGGCTCTACCGCTTTTGCCATTTCACTTTGCTTGCTGCGAAACATTACTTCACTCTTCAGCGACTTGTATTCATATTGCAGCTCTTTTAGTTCCTTGCTTGTTTTATTGATGTCCTTCACCGTATTGTCTGAATAATGGCCGTTATAGATATACAACACTGCCAGTACGCTCAAAAAAAGGAAGTAAGGAATATTCTTTACTATCCATTGATAATTGAGGAACCGTTTCCAATCGCGCTTTGCTTCTTTTTGCATGCAGTATTAAGTATTTAGATATTAGTACTAAGACCCGCGGTATCCAATCGCTTTAGTAGTCAGTACGCAGATAAAAGCATTCAGACGCCGCGCAACCGATCAACTATTCAACTTTTCAACCAATCAATTTATCATTCATCACATTTCCACATTTATCACATTTATCACATTTTCTCGGCAATTCTCAGTTTCGCGCTTCTTGATCTTGGATTGCGTTTTAATTCTTCCTTTTCGGCAGTAATTGGTTTCCTGGTAATTATCTTTAATTCGCTCACAGACGCCACATTCTCAAAAGGATGTGTTTCCGCTTCTTCAAAACTGCCCTTACGAAAAAAATTCTTTACTAACCTGTCCTCCAGTGAGTGGAATGTGATGATGGCCACACGGCCACCCGGTTTCAGAAGTTGGGGTATTTGTTCAAGCAATTCCCGCAGGGCACCCAGTTCATTATTGACCTCAATACGCAAGGCCTGGAATACCTGTGCAAAATACTTGTTGGGATTTCCTTTAACTACTGCATGCAGTGCTGCCTTGAAATTGCTGATGGTCTTCAGTGAGGTGGAAGCGCGGATAGCAACAATGGTCCTGGCCAGGGTTTTGGCATTCGTCACTTCTCCATACTGCTCAAATAAAGTATGCAGTTGCTGTTCGCTGTAAGTGTTAACAACGTCAAACGCTGTTAATTCCTGCCGCCTGTCCATACGCATATCAAGCGCAGCATCAAAGCGGGTGGAGAAACCACGTTCGGGTTCATCAAACTGGTGACTGCTTACACCCAGGTCGGCCATAATACCATCTACAAGCGGCGTTTTATGCAACCGCATAAAGCGTTGCAGGTGACGGAAATTGTTTGGAACAAATACAACCCGGTTGTCTGCAGGAACATTTTTAGCTGCATCTGCATCCTGGTCAAAAACAAAAAGCTTTCCATCGGCATTGAGTTGCTTCAAAAGCTCTTTTGAATGACCACCACCGCCGAATGTACAATCCACATATATGCCGCCAGGTTTGATCGCCAAACCATCCAATGTTTGGCGAAGCAGTACCGGCACATGATAGTCACCCGAAGAACTATTGGCGATGGCTATGTCATTTGTGTTGTCCATAACCGCTCACGAATCGTTTTTCTTCGTCATTACCTTGTTATACAAAGCACTGTAAGCTGCAGGCGTTAAAGAATCAAAGAACTGGTGGTACTTACTTTTATCCCAGATTTCTATACGTTTTTTAGAGCAGGTCAACACCACATCTTTCACTAATCCTGCATAGTCTTTCAGGTGTCCCGGCAACAAAATGCGGTTGGCTGAATCTAATTCTGTTGTAGCCACCCCATAGTTGAAATACTTTTTTAACTTGCGGTTGTCGTCATCGTGATCGGGCAGGTCTTCTATTTCGGAAGACACTACCATCCAGTTTTGCATGGGATACAGGTGTAAACAATCGTCAAATCCCCTGTTGATAACAAAATTGGTAGCCGCCCCTTCCGGTAACTGACTAAGCAGTTTGGAAGGAAGCAGGAAGCGACCTTTGGCGTCCAGCGTAACTTCGTATTCGCCAAGAAAATGAATCATTTAGGAAATTTAGTACCGATTTTGACATTTATTGACACAAAATAACACTTTTTCACACTTAGCTGTCGAATTTGGAGAAATTTAATTTTTCCACAGCCTGATTTTGAGCCAGATATGAGCCCCGGCGGGGGTTTCAGGGCATAAAATAAAAAAACAGTTGTTAGTCGCTGTGAATAGAGTGTGCAAACCGGTGGATAACCTGTGATTTTGGAGTCAAAAATGTGCATTTAACCTTTAAAACGGATGTGAATATGGCAACGGCGGGTTATTCCGGAACAGCGCTGATAAAAAAATTGGGCATTAAGGACAATACAAAACTGCACGTGCTACATGCACCAGACAACTATTTTTCGCTGCTTGAAAAAGATGTCAGCAACCAGTATTGCAAAAAAAATGAGGTGCCCGATCTTTTTCACCTGTTTGCAGCCAATCGTGCAATATTTGAGAAGGATATGCAGGCGCAAAAGGCCCTGTGGCAGAAAAATAAGACAATTGCCATTTGGGTTAGCTGGTATAAGAAAAGTTCGGGCATGGCCACCGATCTTAGTGAAGATATTATCAGGAATTACGCACTTGCCAATGGACTTGTTGATGTAAAAGTTTGCGCTGTAAGTGATGTATGGAGCGGGTTAAAATTAGTTGTACCGGTGGCGAAGAGATAGGGCTAAGAGAGAAAAAGAGTAAAAGAGTAAAAGTGTAAAAGAGAAAAAAGAGCTTTTGTTGTGAGGGGTTAAGTGTAAAGAGTGAAAAATGGTTTAATTCCCTGAAATATAATTATACCAATTACTTATCAATAAATTGACAGCAGTTAGCTGTACAACTATGGATACAAGATCAATTTCGATTAACGATTATACATACACGTTACCAGACGAAAAAATAGCCCGCTACCCCCTTCCGGAAAGAGATGCCTCCAAACTGCTTGTTTACAAAAAAGGCAGTATTGCTGAAGACACCTACAGAAACATTCACAGTTATTTACCAGCAGACAGTTTACTCGTTTTTAATAATACCCGTGTTATAGAGGCGAGGCTGCTGTTTCAAAAACCAAGTGGTGGTGTCATTGAAATTTTTTGCCTGGAACCGGGCGACGATTATCCGGATGTAACAACCGGTATGCTGCAGCAGGGCAGTGTTAAATGGAAATGCCTTATTGGTGGTGCCAGCAAATGGAAGACAGGCCTGGTATTGCAAAAAAATATTGTCTGTAATAATCAAACCATCCTGCTGGAAGCAAGGTATACAGAAAAGCAAACTGATTGTTTTGTTATATCGTTTCAATGGAAGCCGATCCATGTACCATTTGCAGAAGTATTGCATGGTGCCGGCGTTATACCGCTTCCGCCCTATATAAAACGCCATGCAGATGCGGGCGATAAAGAGAGATATCAGACCGTATACGCTGAATATGACGGCTCTGTGGCCGCCCCCACTGCAGGCCTGCATTTTACGCCGGCTATATTTGAAAAACTGCGGCAAAAAAACATCCATCCTGCCTTTGTAACCCTGCATGTAGGTGCAGGTACCTTCAGGCCGGTAAAAAGCAGCACCATGCAGGGTCATGAAATGCATGCCGAATATATAGACGTAAGCCGGGAAACCATTGCGCAATTGCGTAATTATGAAAACAACACATATGCCGTTGGCACCACTTCTGCCAGGACGCTGGAAAGCCTTTACTGGATGGGTATAAAAACCATCCTTGATCCTGCTATTAGTGAAACTCAATTGCAGCTGTCACAATGGGAAGTATATGATTATCCCGGCCAGCAACAGCTTACTGCAAAACAGGCATTGGAAAGCCTGCTGGCCTGGATGGACAGAAAAAAACTGCAACAACTAATCAGTAAAACGCAAATACTTATTGCACCCGGGTACCAGTTTAAAATTATCAGCGGCCTGGTTACCAATTTTCACCAGCCACAATCTACACTTTTATTGCTGGTGGCTGCATTAACGGGTAACAATTGGAGAAAGATATACAACCATGCACTGGATAATGATTTCCGGTTCCTGAGCTATGGAGATGGCTGTTTGATCTTCAGCGACTGACGGCACATGCAAAACTTACCGGATAGTTATCGCGCTCTGCTCAGATCATCATGGCGCGGCGGGTGTGACTGCTATTGAAAATCTGAGATGATTAGTTGTCTGATTTATAGTTATTGATGGCAGCACCCTGGTTTACTGCGAGGGGCATATCAATAATAAAAGTGGTTCCTTTTCCGGTGGCGCTTTCAACTTTTATCTTACCACCATGTGCATCCACCATTGTTTTTACATAACTAAGACCCAGCCCAAAACCTTTTACATTATGCACGTTGCCGGTGTGTGCGCGGTAGAATTTTTCAAAAATTCTTTTTTGTGTTTCCTTGTTCATCCCAATTCCGTTGTCTTCTATACGCACTTGTATATACCTGCCAATATTGGTGGTACTTATTTTAATGACCAGGTTTTCTTTTGAATATTTCACCGCATTGTCAACCAGGTTAGAGATAAGGTTGGTAAAATGCACTTCATCGCCTTCAATTAAATCGGTACCCGCCTGTAGCTGCAAAACAGTTTTGCCACCCCTGTCTTCCAGCTGCAAGCGGAAATTATCCAGCACATTGTCAATTACCTCATGCACATGTATCGGCACTTTATTAAGCTGTATCTCCTGTCGTTCCATTAATGAAGCCTGCAGAATGGTTTCTACCTGCTTGTTCATGCGGCGGTTTTCTTCTTTAATAATACCGCTGAAATAACCCATTTTTTCCCTGTCCTGCAACACCTTCTCATTGCGCATAGCATCTACCGCCAGTGATATGGTGGCCAATGGGGTTTTAAACTCATGGGTCATATTATTGATAAAATCATTTTTTATCTCGCTTGTTTTTTTCTGTTTCAGCAACGCGCTTACGGTAACATAAAAAGCAGAGATAATAATCAATGTAAAAAGGATAGCGCCAATCATCAGCCAGCGCAATTGCCTGTATATATTGTTTTTTACATCAGGAATCACCAGAATCATCATCTCTTCCGGCATCAGGCTTTCATAGTCGCTGCCGCTGGGCACCTGCAGGGCATAGATAAATTTTTTATTGTGAATGGTATCTTCAGCCGCCTTTATCAGGTTGGCAGATCTTAGCTCATAGGGATTAAGCCCTACGGAGGATGCAATGCCAAATTCGAATTTTATATCCTTAATGCCGTTTGCATCAAACGCTTTTTTTAATTTTTCCTCAATTTCAAAAGGGGTGTAATTTTTTGCGATGGTGGAGGGCTTCAGCAATTCATTGAGCAACTGATCGCTGGGCATCATAAACCCGGGTCTGAATTTCGGATTTTTAAGGCTGGGCAAAGTGCCCTTCTGCTCCATCAGTTCTGTACCCACGGCATCCATGGCCCGGTACACTTTTTCATAAAGCTGCTCTTCTTTGATTACCAGCATATTCTTTATCCATGACATCTGGATAACAATAATGCCCAGGAGGGAGGCGGTGATTAGTAAAATGATGACTGGTAGAATTCTCTTCATTATTACAAAAATAGTGGAGCCGGGCGGCTTTTGTGGAAAACTTCTGGTCCCGGTCCTGCTTTTTAACTAAGGTTTTGCACAGAAACAGGGGTTGCCGCAAAATCAGCAATAAAGATTTTTATTTGCCAATATAATAAGTAATTTAGAATTAGTGATACAGCCGGGACCAGGCATATTATTGATCGCAGATCCTTTTCTGAAAGATCCGAATTTTAAGCGGACCGTGGTCTTTTTGTGTGAGCACCAGGATGAGGGCACCTTTGGTTTTGTGCTTAACCGCGTGTACGATTATACCCTGAATGAACTGGTAAACAGCGCCGATGATCTTACTATACCCGTTTATTACGGCGGACCGGTGCAGATGGATACGATTCACTTCCTGCATCAATACCCTGAGCAAATACCCGGCGGCACCGAAATTGTAAAAGGTATTTATTGGGGTGGCGATTTTGAAATGGCCCTGCAACTGATTCGCAATGGTGGCGCCGATGCCAGTAAAATTCGTTTTTTTATTGGCTATAGCGGTTGGGGCGAGGGTCAGTTGACTGATGAATTAAAAGAAAAATCCTGGCTATTGGCGCAGGCCACCCGTAAAATTGTTTTTCCAAAAGAGATTGCCGAAACCTGGAAGGATTCCATCCGCCTGCTGGGTGGCGATTATGAAATGCTAATCAATTTTCCTATTGACCCGCAGTTGAATTGACACCTCACCCCCGGTAAAATTCTTTACCATTTTATAATAATGATCTGACTCTGACATTCTTTTTTAATACCAGCATTCGTGCCATTTGGCATCATCGTTGCCTGCCTGTCCGGTAGGCAGGCGTCGCAAGCACTTCATCTTTTGTACAAAAGTGATCCTGAAAAGCCGGGGTTCAGGTATTAATTTCCCAATGGAAAACTGATACCCACCCTTGCTGTAATATTGTTCATGTTGTCAATGCCGTTATAATTAAAGGGCATATAATTGTAGCCGGCGCCTATACTCACCCCTGCCCTGCTGTACTTTCTAAATGGAATATACACACCCGCTTCGGGACGAACAGCAAAACCAAATTTTGTTTTACCATCATTGCTGAACTCGCCCGCATACTGATTGTACGTAATAATATTGCCCCCGGCTGCCAGTGCCACATACGGCCGTACCGCTTTTTCAGACAGAAAATTATACTGGCCCTTTACCAATATGGGCACTGCTTGTATTGAATTAGACAATACCGCAGAAATATCACTTCCATCAGTTGTTTTATACAGTTGCCTGGCATATTTCTGGTAAAAATCCTGGGAGCCCGTTTCCAGCCCCAGCGAAAATTTGTTGTCAAAATGATACATCAGTTCTGCACCAAATCCACGGTAGGAAGTATTGCTGATAACATCATTCTTAAAAGCACCTGTGGGCACCGCTACTGAATAATTCAGTTTAAGCGTAACGCCTTCATCCTGTGCAAAAACACCTGCGCCCGGCAGCAATAAAAAACCCGCTATTAAATATTTTATCTTTTTCATGTTCTGAAATTTTTATCATTATTAATTCGCTTTTATATAAGCCGACTGATCAAACAATGCCTGTACGTTACTATTAACATTGGTGTTCTGGAAAATCCCTTCTCCCCTTATGACGCCATTCCATACAGATTTTATTTTGCCGCTGGTGGCATCTTTCAGATCAAACATATCAATGGAAATAACACCTTCATTTACCTGGTAGGTGCCAATATAAGAACCGTAATAACCATACCCGGGATAACCCCAATAGTAGGGATCCCAGTAGCCGTAGTAATCGCTGTAGTAGCTGCCGTAGTCAACATAACCTGTGTAGGTGTTGATGATATTGTTGACATTGATACCCAAATCCGGCTTTTGTTCGTTTGATACCTGCGTATAGCCTCTTTGCGCCATATTACTGGCAATGGCGGCTATCGTTAAAGAGTCGTAGCTGTCGTGTGTTTTGGTGCGCAGCCGGTTATTGCTGATAATGGCTACAGAATCCGAAATACTAAACGTTTTGAACGAAGAGAAATTGGTTGTGCTGTCGTGGTTGGTAATATATAGGCGGGTTTCTGCTGAACTTAAATTCTTAACCGGGTCTTTTGTACAACTGCCCAGTATGAACACTGCTGCAACTACAACAGGCACCATGGCGTAATTTTTCATAAAAAAAATTTTAGAGAATGAAAGACTATCATTTATGAAAGACCCGCAAAGAAGATACCCGTTTAACCTGTGCAACAGGAAGTTAACAGTGGTGTAACAAATGCAAATGAATTGTTTCTGCGCCGGCTCAACCGTATTAAAAATAGATTAAGCCACCGGACATAAAAAAATCCCGCCGAAGCGGGATTAGTAACTTTTCAAATATAAAGGATAGTAAATAAGAATATTGAAAATTATGTACGGGGCTTTGGATTTTAATTGGATACGACACGGGGACTTTTCACCGGAAAAATAATGTTGGGTATTTATACTCCTGCTTCAGGGGCAGTAGCACCTTCTACCAATACCGTTACTTTATTATTAAGTACTTCCACAAACCCACTTTGTATAGTGAAGTTGGAAACATTCTTCATGCTTTTATCTTTCAGCACTTTTACGTTACCGGCTTTCAACGCACTTACCAATGGGGCGTGTTTGTCCAGCACTTCAAAGCTACCGCCAATACCCGGCAATTGCACACCATAAACGGTATCGCTGAATAATTTTTTTACGGGTGTTAATATTTCGAGCTCCATTACGGGGAAGTATTTAGTATAAAGTATTTAGTATTAAGACGACCAACCGTTAATCATCTTTCAGGGATTTATAAAACGACAGAATCATTCTATAAATCTGTATCGCTTCATCCATAATATTGTCAAGCGCCTGCCTGTCAATATATTTAAACCTGAATGAAAGTTCTACCTGAGTTTGAATTTCATTACATGACCCCATTGACATCTCCAGAAAATGCCTAAATTGTCTGTTAGTGCCGCGACCCGCTCCTTCCGAAATATTAGATGGTACAGATACCGCACATCTTTTTAATTGAGAAGACAATCCAAATTTTTCTTCCCTGGGGAAACATTCGGTCAATATATAAATGGATTCCGCTAAATCCATTGCTCTTTGCCAGATTTTCAGCTCTCTGAAATTGTGCATCCCCATAAATAAGTATTTGATACTTAAGTACACAGTTAGCGGGCACTCAAATTCAAAAAGAACTTCTATTGTCCAGCCGTTTTATTAAAATATTGAGTACTTAGTATTTAGATCATAGACCCGGGTCTGAATACTAAGTACTGAATACTAAAATCTTACCACTCTATTTAGCCTGCGCCTGTAATTTCTTTCCTTTCTCTATTGCATCTTCAATCGTACCTACCAGGTTAAATGCTGCTTCCGGATATTCATCTACTTCACCGTCCATAATCATATTGAAACCGCGGATGGTATCCTCAATGCTTACAAACACGCCTTTTAAACCGGTAAACTGCTCTGCCACATGGAAGGGTTGGGAAAGAAAACGCTGTACACGGCGTGCACGCGATACCGTTAGCTTATCTTCATCACTCAGCTCGTCCATACCAAGAATGGCAATGATATCCTGTAATTCTTTATAGCGTTGCAAAATTAACTTTACCCGGTTGGCAGTATTGTAATGTGCGTCACCCACAATAAAAGGAGTAAGGATACGTGAAGTGGAATCCAGGGGATCCACCGCAGGATAGATACCCAAATCGGCAATTTTACGGCTCAGTACCGTAGTGGCATCCAGGTGGGCAAAAGTAGTGGCCGGCGCTGGATCCGTAAGGTCATCCGCAGGCACATATACCGCCTGTACTGAAGTAATAGAACCATTGCGGGTAGAGGTAATGCGTTCCTGCATCAGTCCCATCTCGGTGGCCAGCGTTGGCTGATAACCCACCGCGCTTGGCATACGGCCCAGCAAGGCAGATACTTCAGACCCTGCCTGGGTGAAACGGAAGATATTGTCTACGAAGAACAGGATATCTTTACCTTTTCCCTGTCCGTCTCCATCACGAAAATATTCTGCTATTGTTAAACCACTCAGGGCCACACGTGCGCGGGCTCCGGGGGGCTCGTTCATTTGTCCGAATACAAAAGTTGCTTTTGAATCTTTCAGGCCTTCCATATCCACTTTCTCCAGGTCCCAGCCGCCTTCTTCCATGCTGTGTTTGAAATTATCGCCGTATTTCATGATACCGGCTTCAATCATTTCACGCATCAGGTCATTTCCTTCACGTGTACGCTCGCCCACGCCGGCAAATACAGAAAGACCACCATGCCCCTTGGCTATATTATTAATTAATTCCTGGATCAATACGGTTTTACCCACACCTGCACCGCCAAACAAACCAATTTTACCACCCTTTGCATAAGGCTCAATCAGGTCGATTACTTTAATACCGGTAAATAGTACTTCGCTGGCGGTACTCAGGTTTTCAAATAATGGCGGTTTGTTGTGAATAGGACGTCCCCCCTCTTTGCTTAACTGGGGCAAACCGTCAATTGCATCACCGGTTACATTAAACAGGCGGCCATTGATATTGGGTCCGATGGGCATTGCGATAGCCTTACCGGTATCATTTACCACAGTACCCCGTACAAGACCTTCGGTACCGTCCATGGCTATGGTGCGTACACTATCTTCGCCCAGGTGTTGCTGTACTTCCAGTACCAGCGTTTCGCCTGTATCACGTTTCAGTTCAAGGGCATTGTATATTTCTGGTAATTGTCCGTCAAACTGAACGTCTACAACGGCGCCAATAATTTGCTTGATTTTACCTGTGTTAGCCATAAGAGCGTATTATAACAGCGGTTTAAAAATTTGCCGCAAAGGTAAGGGTTGAGATCTTAATTCCACCAACTGAAAAGGAAAAAAAATATTTGCTGTTGGCAGGTTGATTAGTTGATTGGTGGAGCAGTTGATTGATTGGCTGGAACTGGGAATTAGCGATTGGGAATTAGCCGTTTATGTTATTGGCTTCCGGCGCAAAAAACCTGGGTGGTTAATACCAGATATCATTACATCAGCCATCAGCCATTGGTTTATCGCCGCTTCCTTATGAAAGCATTGTAGGCTAATTTAAGAAGGGCAAATATGCCCGCCTGTTTGGCTGCGGTAACCAGCCTCGACGTATTACCATTTGTCTTTTTAACAATGGATTTATTGATGAAGCTTTTTCCGGCGGTTAAAATAGTATCGCTGATTTTTCCTGTAAGAGCGGCGGGCAAAACGGCGTCAACACCGGCGTATACCAGTTCGCCAGGCAGTTTTTGCACCCGCTGCCGCAACTCCGCTTCCTGTTGCCTGATGACCAGTTTTAAACGGCGCTGCTCCTGCTGAAGCGTTTCTTTTGTATAATGAACCGGGTTATTATTTTTCTTCATCATCATCTTCGGTGTTGGAGTCAAACAAAATTTTTATCACCCTGCCAAAAACATATTTATCAAGAAATTTTTTTCGCAGGTAAAGCGCCAGCAGCAACAACAATATGTAAATAAGTGCCACAATACCAAAACCATAAAACTGGCTGTGCAATTTTTCAGAAAAGAAATAGGCTGCCATCAGGCTCAGGAAAAGCAATATAAAAAATGAGAATATCCCTGCCACCAGCCCGGCAAACAACAGGGTTACCAGGCGCGAAGATTTTTCTGCCGTCTGCAGTTTAAAAAGCCGGAACCTGTTATTCACATAACTTTCCAGCAGGTCCTGGGTTTCCTCAAAAAAACTTTGTTTATCTGTTGGCATATATTTTCTTTTAAAGTGCGGTATCTGCTTCATCCACAAAATCTGCTGCCACATCTTTCAGGTTGTTCAGGGTTTTTCCGGCGGCCTCTTTTAGATCGGCCAGCACTTTTTTACCGCTTTCTGTATTTAATAACAGCGTAATGGCTGCACCGGCGGCGGCTCCCACGATAATACCCGCTAAAAATTTTGAATTATTGCCCATGGTATTTCAATTTAATGTAACTGAATCGGTTAAATTTGTTTTTTACGGCTGTCAGCATACGCCGTAACCTGTCCAAATTTACAAACAGGTTTTAACAGTAACTATAAAATCTTAAATAGCCGCAGATGCACAGATTTTAATATAATCTGCGCATCTGCGGCTTAAAAATGTATTTCAATGCAGTTGATAGCAGTAACTACTCCGGCCCTTGCCCGCGATTTTATTAAAGTGAATGTGGAAATCAACAAAGGCAACACCCATTATATACGCCCGCTGGATAAAGACGTAAATGAAGTATTCGATGAAAAGAAAAACAAAGCCTTCAGACATGGTAAATGCATCCGCTGGATTTTAAAAGACGATTCGGGGAAATTAACCGGTCGGATAGCTGCTTTTATCAATAAAAAATATAAAAACAAGGGCGATGACCTGGCGGTAGGCGGTATTGGTTTCTTTGATTGTATCAACGACCAGGCAGCAGCCAATTTACTTTTCGATACGGCCAAACACTGGCTGAAGGAAAATGGAATGGAAGCAATGGACGGCCCGATCAATTTTGGTGAGCGTGACCGCTGGTGGGGGCTGGTAGTGGAAGGCTTCCAGGAGCCGATGTATTGCATGAATTACAATTATCCTTATTACCAGCAGCTTTTTGAGAATTATGGGTTTAAGAATTTCTTTAACCAGATTTGTTTTGGATTGGATACCACTAAGAAACTTTCTCCAAAAATGTATGAGCGTCATGCTTTGTTTGATGGCAACCCTGATTATACCAGTGTGCACATTAAAAAAAATCAACTGGAGAAATTTGCCGCAGATTTTACCACCATCTACAATAAAGCGTGGGCAGGCCACGGAGGTTTAAAAGAACTAAGGAAAGAACAGGTGCTCATGATGTTTAAAAAAATGAAGCCTGTGATGGACGAGCGGATTGTGTGGTTTGCTTATTACAAACAGGAGCCGGTCTGTATGTTTATAAACCTACCAGACATTAACCAGTATTTCAAACACCTCAATGGAAAATTTGGCCTGTTGCAAAAATTATATTTTCTGTGGCTGCAGAAAACAATAAAAAATAAAAAATTTACCGGTATTGTATATGGCATTGTGCCCGAATTCCAGGGAAAGGGCGTAGATGCATTTATGCTGGTAGAAGCCGCCAAACTGGTGCAACCCTATACCTCCTATGAAGACTATGAAATGCAATGGATTGGAGAGTTCAATCCAAAAATGATAAATGTGGCTTCCAGTCTGGGCGATACCTACCGCAGCAGGATGCTGACAACTTACCGTTACCTGTTTGACCGGAGCAGGGAGTTTAAACGGCACCCGGTGATTTGAAGCAAAGAGCTACAGGAGAAAAAGAGGTTGGCATATGTTTCTCCTTCTCTCTGCGAACTCTGCGCGACCCAAAAAAACTTTTTCTCCCCGGGCCAGTGAAATACAATCCCCATCGAAAAACATCGCACAGAGCTAACGGAGAAAAAGAGGTTGGCATATTTTTCTCCTTCTCTCTGCGACCTCTGCGCGACCAAAAAAACTTTTTCTCCCCGGGCTAATGAATTACAATCCCGATCGAAAAACATCGCACAAAGCTAACGGAGAAAAAAGAGGCTGGCATCTATTTTCTCCTTTTCCCTGCGACCTCTGCGCGACCTAAAAAACTTATATTTTTATGCGGAAACCGGCAATGCAAATAACTTAATCTCTCCGTGAAACCTGGTGTCGTAGTGCCTCTTCAGTTTAATGCTGCGTAAAGGTAAGATTAATGGAAGACTGTAAATAAGCCGGTAATACTTTACCCAGTTTTTTTACTGCAATTGCTACCTGGTTACGAACGGTAAGTTCAGAAATATGCAGTATTTCCGCCACCTCTTTATACCGCAATCCATCTTCTTTTACCAGTTGCAGGATAAGCCGGCATTTGGGCGGCAGTTCATCCAGCGCCATTCGTATTTTCCTGACAAGATCTGCAGAAATGCATATTTCTTCCGGCGTATTAAAATCAATCGTGGTCTCAAAATGCATAATATCCAGGCTGGTGACCGGGTTTTTGTACTGGCGGGTAATATATTTAAGACAAAGATTTTTTGTAACGGTGTAGAGATACACACTTAAATTGTCAATCTCCATCAGCTTTGCACGCATCTGCCACACTTTAATAAAAACATCTGAAACAATTTCTTCCGCAGGCTCTTTTGATTTGATGAAGGCGTAAGCTGTACGGTGAAGGCGATGATAGAATAAATCACACAGTTCCCTGTATGCTTTCATATCATCATATAAAGCTATCTTTTTTTGTAGTTCTGGTATAGTGGCAAACTCGTTCAATATAGGTTGGACATATTTATATTCCTTTCCTGAGGTGAAGTTAAAATGTTTTTTTAAAAAACAATTTTTCTTTTGGTACATTTTAGTCCTCACGTGCATCCTTACTGATAAGACAGTTATATGGATGAGGAAAAATTCTGGCAACTATTAAGCCTGCAACTTACCGGCGAGGCCACCAGTGAAGAACTGGCGGCATTGGATCAGCTATTACAAAAAAATCCTGCGTTGGGTTTGCAGGCGCAAATGCTGTTGCAGATGTGGAAAAAAAATACAACCGAAAAACCAGATACAGATGATTTCTTTAACAGGCATTTACAGCGCCTGAGCAATCATCCGGATATTTATCCTGTACAGGCCGAACCACCGGTTACCGAAATAAACCCTTTTGCAGAAAGCGCTTCTCGCAGCCGTCCATACCGCTGGGTATTTGCCCTGTCTGGTGTGGCCGCGGCTGCTGTAATTGTGTTATTTATATTATATAACAAATCGTTAAGCAAGGACACAAAGCCAGATCATATTGCACAAAATACGGTTTCAACCCGCAAGGGATCCAAATCAAATGTACAATTGCCAGATGGCACTATTGCGTGGTTAAATGCAGACAGTAAACTTATCTATAACGAAAATTTCAGTGGCGATTACAGGGAAGTGTCATTGCAGGGCGAAGCTTATTTTGACGTTGTAAAAGACAAAACAAGGCCTTTTATTATCCATACAAAAACACTTGATATAAAAGTATTGGGAACAGCTTTCAATGTAAGGGCCTATGAAACAGAAAATAATACAGAAACTTCCTTGTTCAGGGGTTCAGTAGAAGTAACCTTACACAATAGCCCGGAAAAAAAGATTGTATTGAAACCAAATGAAAAACTAATGGTAAACAATAAAATCCTTTCCTATACCACCACCACCAATGATAAAGGAAAAGCCCGCACTCAGGCAGCCGATATTACCGTGGGCAAAGTACATTTTGAAGCAAAAGACAGCAGCGCCTGGGAGACACTCTGGATAAAGAATAAACTGGTATTTGATGAAGAAAAACTGGAAGCAGTGGCGCAGAAAATAGAACGATGGTACGATGTGAAAGTAATTATTGACGATAAAGAAGCAGCAAAACAAACTTCCAATACCTATTCAGGCATATTTGCCAATGAAAATTTACCGCAGGTAATGGAAGCATTAAAACTAACCGGCAATTTTAAATATACTATTAACAAAGATATTGTTACCATAAAATAAAGCAACCAGTGCACCCGCACATATGAAAACTTACTATCCCTTTCTTTAAACCACGCCCGTAGAAAACGTATTGTTCCTTTATTTATAACCATAAAAACTGCTGCCATGACCAGAGTAACCTAAACACATAAAAAATAAAAAACGGAGAATGGTTGCAACATTCTCCGCAGTAAAAAAAGACAAAACTGCCTGCGAGGGCAGCTCTCATCATTTTTAAATCAAAGCCAAGATATGAAAAAAAGTGAATACGGCCCATCCGCCGATAGGCGCCGTTTATTAATCAAATGCCTGCTTATGACGAAGATGGTAATTGTGCTTGTTCTGTTTTTCTCCTACCAAACATTTGCACACACTTACGGACAGGGCATCAGCCTTAAACTGGACAAGGTTCAGCTAAAAAGAGTACTAAAATCAATTGAAGAACAGGGCGATTTCCGTTTTGTATACAAAGACCAGCTTTTAAAGGGTAACCAGCCGGTGAGTATTGACGTTAACAATGCCAGCCTTGCAGAAGTGCTGGATAAAGTCTTGCAGCATACCAATCTTACCTACCGCAGGCTAAGCTCTCAACTGGTTGTAATTGTGGGCGATAAAATTACAGAAAGCCAGCTGGCCAGCACCGCCATCCCCATTACCGGAAAGGTAGCCAACGATAAAGGTGAACCATTACCAGGCGTAAGCGTACAGGAAAAAGGCACCAATAACGGTACCACTACAAAAGCAAATGGCAGCTTCTCTATTGATGTTAGCAGCGCCAATGCCGTTTTGGTATTCAGCTATATCGGTTTTAAAAACCTGGAAGTACCGGTAAATGACCAAAACAAATTGCAGAATGTAGTGCTTGCCCAGGACGTGTCTAACCTGAACGATGTGGTAGTAATTGGTTACGGTACTGCAAAAAAATCTGACTTAACAGGCTCCGTTGCGGTTATAAAAGCAGACAAATTGCTTGATAAACCAGTTGCCAATATTACCCAGGCGCTGGAAGGAAAGGTGGCCGGCGTTGATGTAAGCGTGAACAATAACGCCCCGGGCGCTGGTGCCAAAGTGCGCATACGCGGACTTGGCTCCATCAACTCCAGCCTTGACCCATTGTACGTGGTAGATGGTGTTACCGGCGTTGATGGCAACAGTATTAACCCCGGTGATATTGCTTCTGTGGAAGTGTTGAAAGACGCTTCCGCCACAGCCATCTATGGCGCCCGCGGCGCCAATGGCGTGGTAATGATTACCACCAAACGCGGCAGGGCCGGTGCCACACGCATCAGCTACGATGGCAATGTTAATGAGGCGCAATTATACCGCCACCTGCCCACCCTTAATTCAACACAATTTGTGCAGGTATACAACCTGGCTTTTGCCAACGGCCAGAAATTTGATGCCACGGGTGCCATTAACAACCCGCCCGCTGCACTGAACCATATCAATTATCCTTTGCTGTTTGATGCCAATGATAAACCTCTCTACAATACCAACTGGGAGAAAGAGACCTATAAGCCGGCTTTCTCACACAGTCACCAGCTGAATTTCCAGGGTGGTTCCGATAAAACATTGTTTGGTATCTCGCTTGGCTACCTGAACCAGGATGGTATTATGGTCAACTCGGGCTTTCACCGTTATTCTGCCAGGTTTACACTGGACAATGATGTAAACAAATGGCTGAAAGTAGGTGGTGCCCTGTCTCTTATAAAAAGCCAGCAGAAAATGGTATCGGACGGTAATGGCGGGTTAAACGTTCCCAGGATGGTAACGGAAGAAGTAGCCCTTGTTCCCATAAAATATCCTGATGGTACCTGGGCGGGCAACAATGATATTGCCGGTCTGGAAGGCGGCCCCAATCCTGTGCATATTGCCATGAGCAGGTATACGCTGAACAATAACTTCCAGACACTGGGCAATACCTATTTGCTATTCCACATTACCAAAGACCTTGATTTTAAATCTGATTTCGGATTTAACCTCAACGATCAGAAAAATAATTTCTATTCAGGAAGTGACTTGCCTCACCTTTCGCAGGACCAGGGCGGTGTTGCCAACATAAACGCCTACAACAATACTTTCTGGCAATCAGAAAACTATCTTACCTGGAACAAACAGGTGAAGCCAAACCAGAAACTAACCGCACTGCTGGGTGCTTCCTTCCAGAGAAACTACCAGGAAAGAGTAAGGGCAGAAACACAGAATTTTATTGACGATGTATTTCAATGGGATTACCTGCAGGCGGGTTCCGTACGCTCAGCATCAGAATCACAGGATTATAAGTCTACGCTTAATTCCTACTATGCCCGCGTGACTTATAATATCAGCAACAAATATTTATTTACCGCCACCGGCCGTTATGATGGTTCCTCTAAATTTGGAAAGAACCACAAATATGGTTTCTTCCCTTCAGTAGGGGCTGCCTGGAGGGTTTCTGAAGAAGATTTCATGAAACATAACCCGGGAATCATCAGCGATCTGAAAATCAGGGCCAGCTATGGTTCGGTGGGTAACCAGGAAATTGGTAACTACCTTTCATTGGCACAGATATCGCCCGGTACAACGGTGTTGAACGGTGCCAACCAGTCAACCCTGTACCCCAATTATATCGGCAACCCCGATTTAAGATGGGAGATTTCTAACCAGGCAGATGCGGGCGTGGAACTAAGTTTGTTTAAAAACCGCATCTCATTAAACCTGGATTATTATAACCGCACCACCAAAGATTTGCTGCTGCAGACACCCATTCCATGGTCGGCCGGGCAGAACAACAACTATGTGTACAGGAATATTGGCTCCGTAAGAAATACAGGTATAGAACTTGATCTTAGGACTGTAAACATACAGACCAAAGATCTTACCTGGACCACCAATTTTATTTTTTCCACCAACAAAAATAAAATCCTGAAACTGAACAACGGCAACGCTGATATTTTTCCCGGACCTAACTTCCTGGGACAAACGAATATTCTGCGTGTGGGTGAAGCCATCGGATCTTTCTGGGGCAGAACCCGCCTGGGCACTTACAGCGATAAAGAGGCCGCACTGGCTGCCACCCAGGGTCTGAAACCCGGCGACCGTAAGTACCTGCTGAATGCCGATGGCAGCGAACATTACAGCATCATTGGCAGATCCAACCCCAAATGGACGGGCAATTTCAACAGCACCATTGCCTATAAAAACTGGGACTTTAGCTTCGATATCCGCTTTGTACAAGGTGTTAACACAGCAGCTACTTTCAAACATTCTTCTGAAGACCGTCAAACCATTGCCAACAGCCTTACCACTGTGCTGGATGCATGGACACCCGACCACCAGAATACCATGATTTCGCAGGTAAGAAATTATGCACATGCACAGGATTCAAAATTTGATACCTGGTGGGTAGAAGATGGTTCTTTTATCCGCGGACAGAACTTTATTTTGGGTTATTCACTGCCCGGCAAATTGCTTGAAAGGTATAAGCTAAACAGAGTAAGGTTTTATATAAGCGTGCAAAACCTGTTCATCAGCACCAAATACACCGGGTACGATCCGGAAGTGGATACTTATAACGCTTCTTACGGAAACAATCCAAATTTCTCACAGAACCTCGACTTTTTCTCTTACCCCCGTCCGCGTGTATGGAATGCAGGTGTATCACTCAATTTCTAATTTCTAAAAAAGCGAACATGAAGCAAATAAAATATATAGCAATAGCTGCGGCCATTTTCCTTACAGCCTCATGCAAAAAATTCCTGGAGGAAAAGCCCACCAATTTTATTACCCCTGATTCACAATTGTCCAGCCTTAAAGTAGCCCAGGCGTTTACCAATTCTGCCTACCAAAGCCTGCAGGGATCCATGCTGGGTGGCCAGCCATCTTCTTACGGTGGCAATACCTGGAACCTCATGGAATTTATGACCGGCAAGGCCAACAGTGATTTGGGACAGACCAATTTCAACCTCTTTCAAAATTTGAACTACAACGCCACTTCGTTTTATGTTGATACCTGGTGGCAAAATTTATACAAAGGAGTAGGTTATGCCAACCAGGCCATCCAATCTATTCCGGGTATTACTGCTGCCGGTTTATCACCTGCAGCAAAAACAAATATGCTGGCAGAAGCGCATACCCTGAGGGCCCTTTATTACTTCTTTCTTGTACGCATGTATGGTGCAGTTCCCAAAATCACAACTGTGCCTACTGATGTAAATACGCTGAATGTTGCAAGATCACCGGCGAAGAGTATTTACGACAGCATCATTATTCCCGATTTATTGCTCGCCGAAAAGTCTACCCTTCCCTGGAAAGATATCACCGGCCACGTTTCAATGGGCGCCGTAGAATCTATCCTGGCAGATGTGTACCTCACTTACGCTGGTGCAGCAATTAACGGGGGCGCCGCCAATTATGCTGAATCGGCCAAACGCTCACTGGCTGTAATCAACAGTGGCGCCTACTCGTTGTTTCCTGAGTATAAGGATATGACTAAACCAGCCAATAAAAATACAGGCGAGTTTATTTTCCAGATACAATATGCGGCCAGCGTTCCGTCTACCAATCCGTTAACACCGCTAACCATACCCAACTATTCAGGGATATCCAAATATTCTGATGAATATGGTTCGGTATATCCTACCAGCCAGTTTATTGCCTCTTTCCCTGCGGGCGATAAGCGCATACAGGAACGCCAGTTCTTTTACAGCAGTTATCCAAGCATCAAAACAGGCGCCACTGTAACGTTTAAGGGTCCCTATATCTATAAATGGTTCGATTCAGTGGCTGTTACCAATACGGTTAAGTCTGATCTCAATTACTCGCTCTACCGTTATGCCGATGTATTACTGATGTATGCAGAAGCCCAAAACCGCGCCGACGGATCGGCCAATGCCGCAGCACTGAAAGCCGTAAACGATGTGCGGGCCAGGGCCCAACTGGCTCCGGTTGGCGCGTTAACGCAGAGCGATTTTGAACACGAAGTCTGGCTGCAGCGCTATTTTGAATTGTGCTTTGAAAATAAAATGTGGTTTGATATGCTGCGCACAAGAAAAGTGCACAACGATGTTACCGGCAACTGGGATGATTTTGTGGGACATAAAACTGTTTTCAATGCTACATTCAGTGAAAAACAATTACTGTTTCCTGTTCCAAAACAGGAAACAGATGTAAACCCCAATTTATTACCAAACAACACAGGTTTTTAAGATACGCAGTTGAAGACGAACCTTGGGTTATGTCTGAAGGGTTGCTTTAAAAAGCAGCCCTTTTTTATTGCGGCGCAGGCCTGGAACAACAAATGTAAAAAGTGCATAACAATCTTTCCCTGTAACCATTGTTTGGACTATTTTGCCTGCCCGGGCTAACCGTAACAAAAAAACTTTTTCGCTTAACTTCGCCACAGGTATGGATAAATTTATTGTTTCAGCAAGAAAATACAGGCCGCAGAATTTTTCTACGGTGGTTGGGCAGGCGCATATTACAACTACGCTAAAAAACGCCATAAAAAACAGCCAATTGGCGCATGCATTTTTATTTTGTGGCCCCAGGGGGGTTGGTAAAACTACCTGTGCCCGTATACTGGCAAAAACAATCAACTGCGAAAATATTTCCAAAGACGGTGAAGCCTGCAATAAATGCCATTCCTGTGTATCTTTCGATCAGGGTGTATCGCTCAATATTCATGAACTGGACGCTGCCAGCAATAATTCGGTAGATGATATCAGGGCGTTGGTAGATCAGGTGCGGTTTGCACCACAGGCCGGCAAATACAAAGTATATATAATAGATGAGGTACACATGCTCAGCTCCTCTGCGTTCAATGCATTTTTGAAAACGCTGGAAGAACCCCCTCCCTATGCAATTTTTATTCTGGCCACTACAGAAAAGCACAAAATATTACCAACTATCTTAAGCCGCTGCCAGATTTTTGATTTCAAACGCATCACACCCGCTGATACCGTTGAACACCTGCAGGAAATTATTGACAAAGAAGAAATAACCGCCGACAAGGCAGCGCTGCACCTGATTGCCCAGAAAAGCGAGGGCTGTATGCGCGATGCGCTTAGCATACTGGATAAAATTGTAAGCTTTACCAATGGAAAGGTAACCTATGCCAACACGCTGGAACACCTGAACATACTGGATGCCGATTATTATTTCAAACTGCTGGATTGTATGCAGCAACAGGATTTGGCCGGCGCCATGCTGCTGTTTGATGATATTAACAGCAAGGGTTTTGAAGGAGATTTGGTGATTGAAGGGTTTGCTGAATTTTTGCGCAACCTGCTGGTATGCAAAGATGAAAGAGTGGCAGGTCTGCTGGAAGTGGTAGAAAGTTTTAAAGACAGGTATATTGAAACGGCAAAAAGAACTGCCGTCACCTATATTATAAGCGCCATGAATGTGCTGAATGAAACAGGCATTCATTATAAAGCGGCCAGAAATAAACGCCTGCATGCAGAACTGGCGCTGATTAAACTTTCTTACCTGCAACAGGCACTGGAAATTACCGGCAACGACGAAGGAATCAGTAAAAAAAAACTGGTTGACACAGCAAAGCCTGTAGCCTTTAAAAGGCTTAACTATATAGCGCTGAAAGAAAGCGCTGCACCCGCAAAAGAAACTATCGCACCGGCGGCAAAACTGGTTATTGAAACGCCGGCAGAAAAAATAAAAGAACCCGTAACCGAAAAAAACAGTCCGGTTTCGCTGCCAAAACAGCCGGTCCCCGTTGCGGGGGCCTCATCACCGGCTACCACCGGCAGGCTGGGTGCGCTGGGCAAGATTCGCAGTCAGTATTCAAACGGTAACAATGCCGGTGCAGCAGCTGATATAAAGCCTTTAACAACGGAAACGCTGCTGCTGGCATGGAACGATTTTACCGCCCGGCTAAAAGAAAATAAAAACCCGGCAGCCCAAAGTTTTGACCTGGCGGTACTGCGTATACTGGATGAAAGCTCATTTGAAATTGTAACACCCAACAACCTGCAGTTAAAATTCATCGAATCGGAAAGGGTGAAGCTGTCGGAATACCTGCAATTGCAGTTCAACAACCGCCTGCTCACTTTTTTTATCATTATAGAAGAAAAAATAGATCTTTCGCATAAAGTAGATATTCCGCTCAACACAAAAGAACAATACTTACGGATTGTAGCCGAGTATCCGCTGGTGAAGGAACTGAAAGACAGGCTGCGCCTTGACCTGGATTATTAATTTAGAGATGGCTTAAGTCGTCGTTAACAATTTCTGTGTTATTTTTAACAGCAGTGTTTCGCGCCAGGATGGTTGATTTTGAGATGCAGGAATTTCTTTTTACCGGGTTTTCTTTACAATCTCAAAATCGCTGCATCCCGCAACCAGCAATATTAAATCTACATGAACACCGATACGCACCAGGTATTTCAAACCACCAACCCTACCCGCTGGCAACGTTTTAAATGGGGTGGCAGAATCTTATTATTGCTTTTTTCACTGGGCATAGCCGTGCTGGTCGTCTCGCTTTGGCAGGACAAAAAACCGGATGTGCCGCAGTTGAATGAATCACTAAAAAAAATATTGCAGCCCGATCAGCCCTTTGCCGAAAAGAATAAGCTGACCAAAGACTACGCCGGTTTCCGTAAGTTTATAACAGATAAGTACGACCGAAAACGTAATTTTTACAAACGCGCCAAATTTCAGTCGCAGCCGGATACAAACCCCTTTGTTAGTCCCCTGCTGGGTACAAAAGGCCGGCCCTTTGGCGATTTCCCCTGTGGTATCAGGGCAGCTTTTTATGTAACCTGGAATGCACAGTCCTTTTATTCGCTGAAAAAAAATATATCAAAAATTAACCTGGTCATACCGGAATGGTTGCTCATTGATCCCAATACAGATACCGTTAAAAACATGATTGATGCCCGGGCGCTGGCAGTTATGAAAGAGTCCGGAATAAGAATCATGCCCCTGCTTTCCAATAATGTTAACAAGGTTTTTCGCGGAGATGTAATAAAACGCATCCTTAACAGCCCGGTAAAAAAAGAACGCCTGATTAACGGCGTAATAAAAATCCTGACCGATAATAATTTCTATGGCCTCAATGTTGACTTTGAAGAGCTTGATCAGACTACCGATGAACCACTGATTGCTTTTCAGAAAGAATTATATGAAAAACTGCACGAAAGAGGATTTGTTGTTACCCAGGATGTGATTCCTTTTAATGATGACTACAATTTTTCTGAACTGGCCAAATACAATGACTATATTTTTTTAATGGCCTATGACCAATTTAATGATTCCACCGGTCCGGGGCCGATCAGTTCGCAAAAATGGATTGAAGCAGCCGTTGACAAGGCAGCCCAAAATATTCCTTCGGAAAAACTAATTCTCTGTATGGCCGCCTATGGCTATGACTGGGTGCGCGACAAAGACACCAGCAGCATAAATGTTGTTTCTTTCCAGGATGCACTTACTACGGCCAGAGAAAGTGAGGGAAAGATTGACTTTGATAACGACAACTATAATCTTTTCTATAATTACTACGACGATGACGATGTAGTGCACCATGTATATTTCACCGATGCCGCTACCAATTTTAATACATTAAGGTTTGCAACAGAATACAACCTGAGCGGCGTTGCCATCTGGCGATTGGGAACTGAAGACAACCGTATCTGGCATTTCTACAATAAAGACATGACCAAAGAGGCGCTGCAGCAATTTGATTTTAATGAATTTGCCAAAGTAGACCCCATCAGCGAACCCGACTACATTGGCTATGGCGAAATACTGGACATTGTAGGCCTGCCAAAAACCGGGCTGATAACACCCCAGGTAGATACGGCCGAAATGCTTATCAGCGAAGAGAATTACGACAGCCTTCCTTCTTCTTATGTGATCAGGAAATATGGTCAGCCAAAAGGCAAACAGGTAGTGCTTACATTTGATGACGGCCCCGATCCAAAATATACACCCCAAATACTGGATATACTGGGACAGGAACACGTGCCGGGCACTTTTTTCCTTGTAGGTATTAATGCAGAAAACAATATTCCCATTGTAAAAAGAATCTATAACGAAGGCTATGAAATCGGCAATCATACTTTTACCCATCCCAATATTGCCAATGTAAGTACGCAGCGGGCCAATATTGAGATGGAATCAACCCGCCTGCTGATTGAAGCCATTACCGGTCATTCCACCATCCTTTTCAGGGCCCCTTTTAATGCAGACTATGAGCCGGGCGCCATTGAAGAACTGATACCGGTGGCGCTTGCCAGGAAGAAAAATTACCTCGACATTGGCGAATCAATAGACCCTGAAGACTGGGAGCCGGGCGTAAGCGCAGATTCTATCCTGGCAAGGGTTGTACAGATTAAAAAGCGGCTAGACGCAAACGATATAAACGGCGGCATTATCCTGTTACACGATGCAGGAGGCGATACAAGAAAAGCAACCGTAGCAGCCCTGCCCCGGATCATTAAATATTTTAAAGACAATGGTTACCAGTTTACTACCATTGCAGATCTGCTGCACAAACAAAAGGATGACCTGATGCCACCCATACCAAAAGGAAGCGGCTATTACCTGATACAGCTTAATTATTTTTTGGCGGAAGCCGGTTACTGGGGTGGACATATTTTGTCTTCACTGTTTATTGTATTCATTGTTTTGTCGTTGTCAAGAATATTTATGATGGCCATACTGGCGGCTATTCAGCACAGTAAAGAAAAACAGGAAAATATTATTCCGTCTTGGGCAGCTGGCAAAAGCGATGCACCACTGGTTAGTATTATTGTGCCTGCTTATAATGAAGAAGTAAACGCCGTTGCCTCGCTGAATAACCTGTTAAAAACAGACTATCCCAATTTTGAAATCATTTTCGTAGACGATGGCAGCAAAGACAGCACATTTGAAAAAGTGAGCAGCGCTTTCAAAGGCAATGATAAAATACGTGTTGTGTCAAAACCCAACGGCGGAAAAGCATCGGCGCTTAATTACGGTATACAGCAATCACAGGCTGCCTATGTAGTGTGCATTGATGCCGACACCAAATTGCTGCCCAATGCGGTTTCCCGGCTGATGCGCCATTTTGATGAGCAGCCTTCAGCAGAAAAAAGCAGGACAGGCGCCGTTGCCGGTAATGTAAAAGTGGGTAATGAAGTAAACGCCATTACACGGTGGCAGTCCATTGAATATATTACCAGCCAGAATTTTGACCGGAAAGCCTTTGCTGCTGTAAATGCTATTACAGTGGTGCCCGGCGCCATTGGTGCATTCCTTAAGCAGGCACTGGATGATGCCGGCGGCTTTACCACCGATACACTGGCAGAAGACTGCGATCTTACCGTGCGTATACTCCGGTGCGGCTACACCATAAAAAATGACAATAGCGCCATAGCACTTACAGAAGCGCCGGAAAGCGTTAAAATGTTTCTTAAACAACGTTTTCGCTGGAGTTTTGGCGTTATGCAGACTTTCTGGAAAAACCGTGATGCATTGTTTAACTGGAAATACAAATGGCTGGGCTGGATAGCATTGCCCAACATACTTATATTCCAGTTTATTATACCCACCATTGCCCCCCTGGCAGATATTTTTATGTTTATTGGAATCTGGAGCGGTAATGGCGAAAAAATACTGATTTATTACTTTCTTTTTATGCTGGTAGACGCGGCAGTTTCCATACTGGCATTCAGCTATGAAAAAGAAAACTTAGGCAAACTGATCTGGCTTATTCCACAGCGGTTTATCTATCGCTGGCTCATGTATTATATACTCTTTAAATCGTACCGGAAGGCTTTCAAAGGGGAACTGCAGCACTGGGGGGTTTTAAAAAGAACGGGCAATGTGCGGGAGGTAGAAACGGTTGTAAGCAGCTAGGTCGCATCCCGGCGGGGCTTTATAAAGAACTGACAGGCAAGTATCTAAAAAAGGGAACGCCGCTTAGAAAAGCGGCGCATAAACCCTAAAAAGAACCCTCTATTACTACTATCTTGAAATAATTTTTGTTTTGTTGGTATTGCTAAGATGAGTAACTATTTTGCACCAGTAAAATTTTGCCGCCCCGTTAACCTCAGGTTAACCTGTGTTAACACTTAACTGCGGGTTAACAACAGACCTGTATGAGCTAAAACCAAATGTTCGCATATTTGTAGGGACTGTTTTATAACAATTTAATAATATGCGCTCTGCTACGCTAAAATGGATGCTGCTGCTGCTCACGCTATTGGTGGGCATCATACTGGTGGTGCAGTTGTATTGGATTAGCCGTGTGTATTATTACGAAACAAAAGAGTTCAATACCAATGTTGTAAAAAGCATCCGTGGGGTTTGTGAAGACATGAAAATAGACGATAACCCCGGCACCCAATTGCAAAAGCTTATCGAAAGACCCAACCTGAACACCTTTCTTATACGCGTGGATACCATTCCTCAAAGAGATTCGCTTATCAATTTTCTTTATAGTGAATTTGAAGATTTTAATGTGTTCACAGACTGCAAAGTGGCCGTTTACAGCGACAGTGTAAACCGGCTCCTGTTCCAGGCTTACCTGCCTACTGCCGCATCCACTGAAGTGCAGCCAACCAATCATCCGCAATACACGCAAATTGACCTGCCGCTTATTCCCAAAAACTATCCTTATATCCACCTGTACTTCCCCCACCGTCAGCAATACATCATCCACCAGCTTACCTTTTGGATTGTTACCAGCGTATTGCTGCTGCTGGTACTGATTGGGTTTGCGGCCAGCATGTTTTATTTCTACAAGCAGAAATTTTTAAACGAAGTACAAAAAGACTTTGTCAACAACTTCACCCATGAATTTAAAACGCCGCTTGCCGTAATGAAACTGGCGGCCGGAGTGCTCACCAGTCCGCCCATTACAGAACAGCCCGAAAGGTTAAAAAAATACAGCGCTATTATCGCCCAGCAAACGGAACACCTGCAGACACAGGTGGAAAGATTGTTGAAGACAGCCCGCACCGACCAGCATGAATTGCTCATAGAAAAAGAAGTGTTCAGTCCCAACAATATTATTAAAGACGTGTTGAAAGACATGGACCCGCTGGTAAAACAAACCAATACCCGTATTGAGTTTATAGCCGAAGAAGACAACAAAACCATTAGTGCTGATGAAAGCAATATTGCCATGGTAATTGTGAACCTGGTTGAAAACTCCATTAAATATTCCAAAGATCCGCATGTCATTATAACCACGGCATCAGAAAACGGCCTTTATAGTATTTCAGTAAAAGACAATGGAATTGGCATTGAAAAAAAATACATCCGGCAATTGTTTAAAAAATTTTTCCGGGTGCCCACCGGCAATGTGCACAATGTAAAGGGTTTTGGACTGGGTCTTAATTTCGTAAAAAAGGTGATAGACGCCCACAAAGGGAAAATAATTGTGAACAGTATTCCCGGTATTGGCACAGAATTTAAGATTATTTTACCAAGGTAGGAAGGGCCGAATAACAAGTGGTTAACACCAATTGGTATAAAGAATGTTTCAAATTTGTAGCACCTAAAAAGAATGTTATGGCTGCCAAAGCAAAAGTTTTACTGGCCGAAGATGATGCTTCACTTGGCTTCATCATGAAAGACGCCCTTGAAGAAGATGGTTATGAAGTGGTGCATTGCCCCGACGGGCAGACAGCAATAGATCGTTTTAATAAAAACGAATTTGATATTTGCCTGCTTGATGTAATGATGCCCAATAAAGATGGTTTTGTGGTGGCGAAAAAAATCCGCCAGCATTCTGATCTTATCCCGATCCTTTTTTTAACCGCCCGATCAATGGAAGAAGACAAAATCCGGGGCTTCCAGTCTGGCGCAGATGACTATATCACCAAGCCGTTTAATATGGCTGAACTTTTATTGCGCATGGAAGTATTCCTGCGCCGTACCAAAAAAATGTATTCAGAACAGGTGCAGGAATACCAGATTAGCAAATTGAAATTCTCCTACACCGATCTCAAAATCATTTCCAGCCAGGGCACTTCTTCCATGACGCAGAAGGAAGCCGACCTGCTGAAATTTCTTTGCCAGCACCCCAATAAAGTGCTCAAGCGCGAGGAAGTATTATTAAACGTATGGGGTAAAGACGACTATTTTCTTGGCCGCAGCATGGATGTTTTTATTACCAAACTACGGAAGCATTTCAAAGCCGACCCGGATATCGTACTGGAAACGATCCATGGCGTAGGCTTTCGCTTTAATGTACCTTCCCTGTCGGCAGCATAAAATATTTTTATTATATATGAAAAGCGGGCCTGCCCGCTTTTTTTGTGCTTTCCCGCTACTTTGATACCAGAAGATATTGAGCCCGCAATATCCATTGGTTAAAATCCGTTTAACCATTAATTAACACATGTTAACCACTACTTAACCAAAGACGGGGACAGTTTTGCACCTGCATCAAAAACCTGGAAATCATGCGTCACCGTCTTTTAAGACTGGTCTTTTCTTTCGTACCTGTGTTCTCTATTGCTCATGCGCAAACCCCTGATTCTGTCCGGTTAACCCTTGCTGAAGCTGAGCAGATTTTTCTGCAAAAAAACCTTTCCATACTGGCGCAGCAATACAATATAGACATTAGTAAAGCCCTTGTGCAACAGGCAAAATATTGGGATAACCCTGTCTTAAATACCGACCAGAATATTTACGATGGCAAATTTTTCCGGCACAACAGTAATTTTGGACAAGTATATGTGCAATTGCAACAGGTAATAAAAACAGCCGGTAAAAGAAATAAGCTGGTACAACTTGCCAATGATGAGGTGCAGAGTGCGCAGCAGCAATTTAATGACATGATGCGCAACCTGCGGTTCGTTTTACGCAACGATTTCAGCACGCTGAACCTGCAGTTTAAAACATGGTCTATCTATACCAGCGAAATAGCCTCTCTTCAAAAATTGGCAGCCGGCATGGACGCACAGCTACAGGCTGGAAATATTTCTCAAAAAGACAATATCCGCGTTAAGGCATTGCTGTACAGCCTGCAAACGGAAGCCGCAGATATACAAAGACAAATAGCCGATACCGAAAAAGAATTTGCTGTTTTACTGCAGGTTGGTGGCGATACCGTTTTTATACCAAAAAGAGAAGACAGTCTGTCCGTAACCCTTTCTTTACCGCTTGCTGCGTTACTGGACTCAGCAAAAAATAACCGGCCCGATGTGCAGCTGGCACAAACCAATCTGTTGTCGCAGCAGCACAACCTTAGTTACCAGAAAGCCCTGGCGGCGCCGGATGTAACCGTGGGTGTTGAATACGATCAGCGCAGCAGCTATATCAATAACTTTTGGGGGCTGGGCATTTCGCTGCCCCTTCCCATACTTAACAAAAACAAGGGCAATATTAAGGCGGCACAACTCAATATCCGCCAGGCTGATGTACAGGTGCAGCAGCTGCAGAATGCCGTGCAACAGGATGTAATAGCTGCTTACCACAAATTACTGACCGTTCAGCGCCTGCAGCAATCCATTGCCCCCGATTTTATGAACAGGTATAACCAGCTTGTGAAAAATATGGTACAGAGCTACCAGGACCGCCAGGTAGGGTTACTTGAATTTATTGATTTTTTTGACGCCTATAAAGATGCTGCCACCAAACAACTACAGCAACAGGCCACCCTCAGCAATGCTGCAGAAGAACTCAATTACAGCACCGGTACCACCATCATAAGCCTTAAATAAAAAACTGAAGTATAAAAATTGAAATCATGAAGCGCCTGAAGTATTTGTCTTATTTAATGGCAGCCGTTGCCTGGTTCTGGTCCTGTAGTAACAGCGATGCCAATAAAGACCCTGTTAAAAAACAAAAGCTTTGTATCTCTGACTCTCTTGCCAAAATTATTCATATAGACACCGCGGGCATTGCAAATATTGATGACGAGTTAAAATTATCCGGCGAAATAAGCTTCAATGATAATAAAGTTGTTAAGGTCTTCCCTTTCAGCAGCGGCCAGGTAGTGGAAGTAAAAGTTTCTATTGGCGATAAAGTAACAAAAGGCCAAACGCTTGCCGTTATTAAAAGTGCGGATGTAGCAGGTAATTACAGTGATCTTTCCACTACCGGCAACGATGTGGCCATTACCAAAAAGCAAATGGACAATGCAGAATCGTTGTACAAAAATGGCATTGCCAGCGAAAGAGAATACCTGGAAGCAAGGGAAAATTACAATAAAGCAGTTACCGCGGCCAACAAGGTAAAAGAAATGATTGCCATTAACGGTGGGGGTCATACGTCCGCCAATGGTGTGTACGTAATTACATCACCCATGAACGGGTATGTGGTAGAGAAAAAAATAAACCAGGGTGGTTTCATAAGAACCGACAATGGCGATAACCTGTTCACCATTGGCGATATCAGCGATGTATGGGTATGGGCCAATGTATATGAAAGCGATATTGCAAAAGTAAAAGAAGGATATGTGGCCAAAGTAACCACACTGGCCTATCCTGATTCTGTGTTCAGGGGCGTGGTAGATAAAGTAAACCAGATACTGGATCCCGTAACCAAGGTTATGAAGATACGCGTGCGGCTGGCCAACCCCGGTCTGAAAATGAAACCGGAAATGTTTGCCAACATCATAATCGAAAATAAAGAAGGCAAAAAATCGGTTGTGGTTGATTCGGATGATGTTTTGAGCGATAATGGAAAGCACTACGTCATTATCTATCACGACAAATGCAACCTGGAACTGAGAGAAATTGTTGTGCTGAAATCAACCGGTGGCAAGGATTATATTACATCGGGCGTAAAACAAGGCGAACAACTAATCGGCGAAAACCAGGTATTACTCTTTAATGCGCTTAAAGAAGAATGATTGTAAAAATAATTTCCGGCGGCTTACTGCTGCGTACAATTTTGCAGTCTTTCCTTAACCCATCTTTATGAATAAGTTTATAAAAGGCATTATACATTTCTCCCTGCGTCACCGCTATTTTGTATTTTTCTTAACGGCGGTACTGGTGGCGCTGGGTATCTGGAGCTATAGAGAAACACCCATCGAAACATTTCCCGATGTTACCAACACACAAATTATCATTATTGCCCAGTGGCCGGGCCGCAGCGCGGAAGAAGTAGAAAAATTTGTTACTATTCCGCTGGAAACGGTACTGAACTCAGTGCAAAAAAAATCAAACCTGCGCACTACATCGGCATTCGGTCTTTGCTATATGCGAATTATTTTTGATGACGACGTGGATGACGCATTTGCCCGCCAGCAGGTATTCACCAGATTAAGCGGCGCCGATTTGCCCGATGGCGTAAAACCCGATGTACAACCGCCCTACGGCCCCACCGGAGAAATATTCCGCTATACACTCAGCAGCAAAACAAGATCCATACGTGATTTAACTACCATTCAAAACTGGGTACTGGACAGGCAATTTAAAAGTGTGCCCGGCATTGCAGATGTAAACAGCTTTGGCGGCGAGGAGAAAGTATTTGAAGTAAGCGTAAACCCCGAACTGCTTATCAAATATAACCTGACATCATTGGATGTATACAATGCCATTGGCAAAAGCAACGTAAACGTAGGAGGCGATGTAATTGAACGCAACGGGCAAAGTTATGTGGTAAGGGGCATAGGTGTATTGAATGACATAGATGACATTAATAACATCATCATTAATAAAATAAACGGCGTACCGCTGCTGGTAAAAAATGTGGGCACCGTGGTAGAAGCCGGAAAGCCGCGGCTGGGGCAGGTGGCCAGGGACCAGCAGGAAGATGTTATGGAAGGCATTATTGTAATGCGCAAGGGAGAAAACCCCAGCGAGGTACTGGACAGGGTAAGGGCCAAAGTGGATGAGCTGAACAACAACATACTTCCCAAAGATGTTAAGATCAGCACCTTTTACGACCGTACCAACCTGATGGACTTTGCACAGGAAACCGTTATTCATAACCTGATTGAAGGAATTGTGCTGGTAACGGTGATTGTTCTGTTGTTTATGGCCGACTGGCGTACAACCGTAACCGTAAGTATTATTATACCACTGTCGCTGCTGTTTGCGTTTATATGCATGCGCATAAAGGGCATGAGCGCCAACCTGCTTTCCATGGGCGCTATTGATTTTGGTATTATCATAGACGGTGCGGTGGTAATGGTAGAGGGATTATTTGTGGCGCTTGACCACAAGGCAAAAGAAGTAGGCATGGAAAAGTTTAACAAACTGGCCAAGCTGGGTTTGTTTAAAAATACCGGAACGGAAATGGGCAAATCTATCTTCTTTTCCAAACTCATCATCATTACCTGCCTGGTGCCCATTTTCGCTTTTCAGAAAGTGGAAGGAAAGATGTTTTCGCCACTGGCCTATACACTGGGTTTTGCACTACTGGGCGCCCTTTTATTTACGCTTACACTGGTGCCCGCGTTGTCGAGCATTTTGCTGAGAAAAAATGTGCGCGAAAAACACAACCCGGTAGTTATCTTTTTTGAAAAAGGAGTCAGCCGGTTATTCAATATCGTTTACCGGAATCAGAAAAAAAGCATCCTCGTTGCCATTGTTTTTATGGTGATTAGTTTTTTTTCCGCCAAATTTTTAGGGACGGAATTTTTGCCCGATCTGAATGAAGGGGCATTGTGGGTAGAGGCGGAATTGCCAATGAGCGTGTCTCTTTCTGAAGCCAATACCATTTCCAATAAGATGATTGACATACTGGCAAAATTTCCAGAGGTAAAACAAACGCTTTCGCAGGTGGGCAGAACCAATGACGGCACCGACCCCAAAGGTTTTTTTAATGTGCAGATACAGGTAGACCTGAAGCCCAAAAAACAATGGCAGCGCAATATTACCGGCGAACAACTGATAGATGAGATGGATGCCCAACTAAGAAAATTTCCGGGCATCACTTTTAATTATTCGCAGCCCATACGCGATAATGTAGAAGAAGCTGTGGCAGGCGTGAATGCCGCGCTGGCGGTAAAAATATTTGGCCCCGATTTTCAGACGCTGGATAATAAAGCAGACAGCGTATTAAATATATTAAAAACAGTACGTGGTATAGAAGATTTGGGCGTGCTGAGAAACCTGGGGCAGCCCGAGTTCCGCATTGAGTTGGATCAGCAGAAGATGGCTTTTTATGGCGTAACAACAGCCGATGCCAATGCAGTAATTGAGATGGCCATTGGTGGTAAATCGCCGACCCAATTATATGAGGGCGAAAGAAAATTTGATGTGCGTGTGCGTTACCAGAAAGAATTCCGCGCTTCATCCGAAGCTATTCAAAACCTGATGGTGCCCACCAGCGATGGTGCCAAAGTGCCACTTAAAGAAATTGCCGATATTAAAACGCTTACCGGGCCTGCATTTATTTTCAGAGACAATAACATGCGCCATATTGCGGTAAAATTTTCTGTTCGCGAGCGTGACCTGGGAAGCACCATTGCCGAAGCGCAGCAAAAAGTAGATGCCATGGTGCATTTGCCCACCGGTTATAAAATGACCTGGAATGGTGAATTTGAAAACCAGCAAAGGGCCACCAAAACACTTGGGCGTGTGGTGCCTATTTGTTTGCTGGCTATCTTCCTGATACTTTTTATTACCTATGGCAATGTAAAGGATGCTTTTCTAACCATCATCAATGTACCATTTGCCCTTATTGGCGGTATACTGGCACTGCATATAACCGGCATTAATTTCAGTATCTCTGCCGGCATCGGTTTTATTGCATTGTTTGGGGTTTGTATTCAAAATGGGGTTATCCTTATCTCTGTATTCCGCAAAAATCTTGACGCGGGTATGCATCTCGACGAAGCCATCCGGGAAGGTGTTATCAGCCGTGTACGGCCCGTGGTAATGACGGCATTAATGGCCATGATTGGATTAATGCCCGCTGCAGTTTCTACCGGCATCGGCAGTGAAACACAGAAGCCATTGGCGGTAGTGGTTATTGGCGGATTGATAACCGCAACGATATTAACCCTGCTGATACTGCCATCCATCTACTCGCTCGTATTTAAATTTATGCACCACCGCAGTAACAGGAAAATATTGAGAAAGGTCGGTGCTATCGGACAATAGGGCGATACGACGGATGCGGCGAAAGGTTCAAATAAGTATTAATTACGATGGCGGACAGCCGCCTGGGAAAAACAAAAAATGCAGTTGCTGCTACTACGCAACTGCATTTTTTGTTTCAGGAATGTTTAATGGTTATTGATGCCAATGCGGGCCACTTCACTCAACAAATTTGAAAGTAATGGGTTGTTTTTTGTACGACTTTACCTTACGTCCATTCTGTATGGCAGGCTCCCATTTACCGCTTTTTTTGATTACCGCGATGGCCGCCGCACGTAATTCCTGTGGCCCGCTGATAGCTGTTACGTCACTCACGTTGCCATCTGTGTCTACAATGAACTGAATAGTTACAGTTCCTTGTACTTCTGCGTCAACTGCTTCCTGAGGAAAGGTCAGATTACGATTCAGATAGGCAGACCAGGCTGTCATTCCACCAGGATATCGGGATTCAATTTCTACCCTGGTAAAAGGTAAATCATCATCATCTTGTTTTTTCGGCGCCTCCACAACGCCTGTCTTTTCATCAACAGGCGGACCCTGAATACCGTCGTCTGCCTTGCCATCTACATTGGCATTACCTATCTTGGCATCGTCCACATCTTTCTGCTCAGGAACATCGGTTGGCACGTCATCCTTTACTATTAAAGGCACCATATCCTTAATCGTTCTCACTTTGGGCTGATCAATTTGTTTCGGGGGCTGAATCACCTGTATGGTCTCTACCTTTTTCTTGTCGTTTACATTTGTCAATTCAACATCTTTTACGTCAACAGTTCCCTTCGGTTTCGGCTTTATTGTCGCCATTAGCAGGTAGGCAACCAATAGTAAAACCACCGCCAAAAACATTGTTATTACTGCTTTCATCAGCCTTCGCCGATAATTTTTTCTCAGGTCATAGGCGCCGTATTCTTTGTTACGCGCATCGAAAATAATATCCAGCACATCGGCTGAAAGTATATTAGCGGCATCCATAATTATAAAATTTTGTATTGGTTAGAAAATAAATGCCCGCCGGGTTGTAGGTAACCCGTTTTGGCATGGCCTTCAGTAAAATGTTTATGAAATGATTACGTATGCCTGGGTAAATAATGCGTCACCCAATCAAGGTGCACAATTACTTGCCGCCGACGTAATGTTTAGCTAAACAACATCGCTTTTTCCGGAAAAGCTGTTTCTACTAAGATTTTATTCAACCCAAATTCCATAAAAATTGAAAAAAGATAATCGGGGCTAAAAGACAACCGGCAAATTCAACCGCTCACTTTTTATTTTTTGTCTGCCCACCTCCTCCCTCTTTTTGTTACCACAGCATTTCCGCATCAATATTGCAAAGATTGCTGCTGTCCGGTACCGGTAGCAACAGCCGATTACTTACTTTTGCGGCTGCAATTTTATACCTGATGAAAAAGAATGTTTTTCTGTTACTTTTACTGGCATCGGCACAATTACAGGCACAACTTATCAAAGACACCGCCGTACAAAAAAACTGGAGCCTGCATATCCAGGCCACCGTCATACCCCAGTACCATTTTAATTTTACCGCCAAATACACCGGCGACAACAGCCTTCAGACCTCAGAAGGTACCAAGGTCTCTGTTACCAATTCCTATTATATTGGCAGAAGGCTATGGCACAACGCAGCCCTTTATTTTAATCCTGAAATAGCAGGCGGCGAAGGCCTTAGCAAAGCCACCGGCATTGCGGGGTTTCCGAACGGAGAAACATTCCGCATAGGCAGCGCTATGCCAAAATTGTACATAGCCAGGGCATTTATTGAACAAAAAATTGCACTGAGCAGCTATACATCAGTTATTGAAGATGATCAAAACCAGTTGCGGGAAAATGCGCCCGTCTCTTATGTTTCCATACGGGCAGGCAAATTCAGCCTGGCAGATTTTTTTGATGACAATTCCTATAGCCATGACCCCCGCACCGATTTTATGAACTGGAGCTTAATGAGTGCCGGCGCCTGGGATTATCCTGCCAATACAAGGGGCTATACCAATGGCCTGGTACTTGAACTAAAAAAACCGTCATGGGCTTTGCGCACTGCTATTGTACAGGTGCCCGAGTTTGCCAACGGCCAACAACTCGACACTAAAATCAGCGGTGCTTTTGGTACCGTGCTGGAAGCCGAAAAGCATTTTATCGTTGACCCGCAGCAAAATATTGTGGTAAGACTGGGCGGCTTTTACAATAAATCCAGGATGGGTAATTACAATGAGGCCATTGCCGAAGGACTGGTCCAACAGATGCCGCCCGATGTAACGGCCACCAGGAAATACAGCCGCGATAAAACCGGCTTTTATATCAATGCGGAACATAATTTTAAAAATGGCGGCAGTTTTTTACGTTACAGCTGGAACGATGGCAATAATGAAACATGGGCATTTACAGAAATTGACAGGAGCTTCTCAGCGGGTTTATCATTTAATGGCAGCGCCTGGAAAAGACCATCCGATAAATGGGGACTGGCCTATGTGGGAAACGGCCTGTCAAAACCCCACCGCAATTACCTGGCCGATAAAGGATATGGATTTATTATTGGCGATGGCAACCTGAACTATGGCATCGAAAACATCGTTGAACTTTTTTATAGTTATCATATTTCAGCATTACACCTGTTTATCAGCCCCGATTACCAGTTTGTTGTTCATCCTGCGTATAATAAAGATCGGGGCCCGGTGCATATTGTGGCCTTACGTTTGCACTTTGAAATATAATTGTTAACAAAGCCTGTTGTTTGCATTTAAATTAAATATTTTAGTGCATTACAAACTTGTCCTTAAAAAGCTATGGCCATGACACTAAAAGATATCAGAACCAAAATTCTTAAGGGAGATTTCAGCGGCCTGCTGGGCCTATCAAGGGGGAGAGAGGGCATTCATCCTTCTGAAGTGGCAACGCTTTTTTATTCATTGCCCACGGATGCCGCCATCAATGCTTTTCTGCAGTTTCAACCTGCCAAACAATTGTATGTATTTCCATATTTAGACAGCCAGGTACAAAAGAAAATCATCAAGGGCATAGATAAAGAAAAAGCTGCTTATATACTCAACGCCATCAGTTCGGACGATCGTACCATCTTTCTTTCTTCTATTAAAGGCACAGAGCGGGAATCATTTATCGCCCTGTTAAATGAAGCCAATAAAAAAACAGCCTATAACATCCTGGGTTATCCCGAAAAAAGTATCGCCGGCTTAATCAATACAGACTTTGCCACTATCGATACCAATATGACCATTGCCCAGGCCAGGGAACACCTGCAGCAGTTTCATAAAGACACTGAAGCCGCCAATGTAATTTATGTGGTAAATAAAGAGGGCAGGCTGATTGATGATATACCCGTAAGAAGATTTGTATTAAATGATCCCAATAAATCCATAGAAGAAATCCTGGACGGGTTTTGCACCCGCCTCAAAATAACCGACAGCAGGGAAGATGCAGTGGCCATGTTCAAGGAATTTGACCGGGTAGTACTGCCCGTTACAGACGATAATGATATGCTGCTGGGTGTAATAACAGTGGATGATGTACTGGATATTGCTGAACAGAAAGATACTGCAGCCATCCAGAAATTCGGCGGTTTGGAAGAACTGGATTACCCTTACGTAAAAACGCCCTTCTTTTCCCTACTGCGCAAACGCGCCGGCTGGCTAATCATTTTATTTTTGGGGGAAATGTTTACGGCAACTGCTATGGGCTATTTTGATAAGGAAATGTCAAAAGCTATTGTACTGGTCCTGTTTGTTCCATTAATCATTTCCAGTGGTGGTAACAGTGGTTCGCAGGCGGCAACGTTGATTATACGTGCCATGTCTTTAAAAGAACTGGGGCTGAAAGACTGGTGGTATGTAATGCGCCGGGAAATATTATCCGGGCTTTCATTAGGTGTGCTGCTGGGCGGCATTGGTTTTTTACGCATAACCCTCTGGCAATATCTTCGTTTATATAACTATGGCCCTCATTGGGTGTTGCTGGGTATCACTGTCTTCTTTTCGCTGATTGGTATCGTTATGTGGGGCACTTTAAGCGGCTCTATGATACCCATTGTACTGAAACGTTTCAAGATAGATCCGGCAACATCATCTGCACCATTGGTGGCCACTTTGGTAGACGTTACCGGGCTGGCTATCTACTTTAGCATTGCAGCAATTATTTTAAAGGGAACCTTATTGTAGCTTGACATTTTTGGTCGCACCGAGTCGCAGAGAAAAAGAGTTTGAAATGCTGCTCTGCAACCAACACCCTGAAATGAATACTTTTTTATTTACACTATAGCTGGAAATCTTAATACTGGCAGGCTGATAAAAAATAAGCGTATCTGATCTCCCTTTCTCTGTTAGCTCCGCGCGCCAATTCTCCTCCTTCTCAGCCAACCCTGCGCGACAATTTTTTCTCCTTTTCTCCTTCTTCTCTTAGTTCTTCGTAATTTGTTTTACCAAACACTGATCAACATGAGAAATATTTTTCCGCTGCTATTGTTATGTTTCATTGTTCACCTCCATTCATCCGCACAAACCAAACCCGTTAAAATACCTGAAAACAAAAAATGGGTGCTGGCTTCGGTAGATAAGCACCAGCAGGAACTGATCAACCTCAGCGATTCAGTATGGAAGTTTGCAGAAACAGCATTGAAGGAAACACAATCGGCAAAAATACTGTCCGGTTATGCAGAGAAAAATGGGTTCACCATACGGCGTGGGGTAGCCGAAATGCCCAGCGCATTTATAGCGGAATATGGATCAGGCAAACCTGTTATTGGCATATTGGGAGAGTTTGATGCATTGCCCGGTTTGTCTCAGAAAGCGCAAACAACAAGGGAAGCCTTAAAAGCCGATGCACCGGGCCATGGTTGCGGGCACAATATGTTTGGCGCTGCCAGCCTGGGCGCTGCACTGGCTATAAAAGAATTGATGTCAGCCGGAAAACTAAAAGGCACCATCCGGTTTTATGGTACGCCCGCAGAGGAAGATATCGGCGGCAAAATATACATGGCCCGTGCTGGTTTGTTCAATGATGTGGATGTGTGTCTTGACTGGCACCCCGATTCGGAAAACAAGGCCGGTATGCAAAGTTCACAATCAATGGTGAGCTATATGGTGGACTTCAGGGGAAAGAGTGCCCACGCTGCCGCAGATCCATGGAATGGAAGAAGTGCACTGGATGCCGCGGAATTTTTCACCCACGGCATTAACTACCTGCGCGAACACGTACACCCCAGCGTACGCATGCATTATGTTTTTAAAAAAGCAGGCGATGTTCCCAATGTAATTCCTGCCGAAGCCAGTGTATGGATTTGGTTAAGAGATTCCAAACGCAGTGGGGTAGCCGCAGTAGAAAAAAGAATGCGCGAAATAGCCCGGGGTGCCGCTATTATGGCCGGTGTTGAAAGTACCGTAACGCTTACCAGTGGCGATTATGAACTGCTGGTAAATGAAACCGGCGCCAGGGCACTGCAGGCCAATATGGAATTGGTTGGGCCCATTACCTATACCCAGGAGGAAACAAATTTCGCCAACCAGATAATGAAAGAATATGGCAGCGAACCAAAAGGTATGAATGGTGCCATTAAACCCCTGGAAACAACAAAAGAAGATCCCGAAGGTGGTTCTACCGACGTGGGAGACGTTAGCTATATTGTTCCTGAGATTAGCCTGCTGGCTGCAACAGCCCCCTATAAAGCACCCTGGCATTCCTGGGTGGTAGTGGCTTGTGGCGGTATGTCTATCGGTCATAAGGGAATGTTGTTTGCCGCCAAATCATTATCCACTACCATGGTAGATTTATTTGAAAATGAAAAATTGCGGCAGGACATGCGTAACGAATTTGACCGGCGAAAAGGAAACGAGGTTTGGAAGGCCATGTTACCAGAGGGTCCGCCGCCTGTACCGGCGCAATAGAACTGCCCATACATTAACCGTTGCCGGCACCCGAAACTCTTCCATCCATCAACGCAGTCTATGCCTTCAGGTCCAATTATAACCAGCCGCTGTTATGACTTAGCCGAATCGCTTTCATGTATGTAACCCCGGCCTTCAGGCCGGGGCGTTAAAAGCCAATGGAAAAGGCTTTAGCCAAATTGTATTCGCTAAAGCAATAACATATGACCGCCTAATTACGGTTTGAAAGCACCGGATTTTGAAGATTAGCATGCTGACTCTAACCCCATTAAGCATCGGCAAATAACCACCCAAAGCCGGTTTCCCAATAATTAAAACACAACCTTATCAATTGCCGTTTTTGCCTTAATTTCGGCATTCAAATCTTAAGAATATATGGCTGAAGCGATTCTTATGCCCCGTTTAAGTGATACAATGACCGAAGGCGTGATTGCCGCCTGGCATAAAAAAGTGGGCGATAGTGTAAAAAAAGGCGATCTGCTGGCAGAAGTAGAAACAGACAAAGCTACGATGGAACTGGAAAGTTATAAAGATGGCACCCTGCTGCATATTGGCAGCGATAAAGGGGGAAAATTACAGGTAAATGACCTGCTGGCCATCATTGGAGCCCCGGGTGAAGACATAAGCAGTATGGTAAAAAGTGGCGGCGCGGCTGCACCGGCCAAAGATGCAAAGAAAGAGCCCGAAGCAAAGAAGGAAGCGGCGCCGGCCAAAACAGAAACAAAAAAAGAAGCGGCACCCGCCGCCTCAGCCGGTCTGGACCTCAGTAAAATAGAGGAGGTTATATTAATGCCGCGCCTGAGCGACACCATGACCGAAGGCGTAATTGCAGCATGGCACAAAAAAGTAGGTGATGCCGTAAAAAAAGGCGATTTACTGGCCGATGTGGAAACGGATAAAGCCACCATGGAACTGGAAAGCTATAAAAACGGAAAGCTTTTATATATCGGTGCACAAAAAGGCGATAAAGTGCCTGTAAACGCATTGCTTTGCATTATTGGTGAGGAAGGAAAAGTGGATATTGACAAAATCGTTGCCGCAGCAAAAGGTGGCCCCGCTGCACCTGCATCGGAATCATCCACTGCCGAAAAAACTACAGGTTCGGCAACCACTGCTGGTGCGGCGCCGGCAGCAGAACCCGCCACTTCAGCTACACCTGCAGCAGCAGGTCAAAACGGACGGGTAAAAGCCTCCCCCCTGGCAAAAAAATTAGCCGCCGAAAAAGGCATCAATATCGCGCAGGTACAGGGAAGCGGTGATGGCGGAAGGATTACAAAATCGGATATTGATAATTATAAACCTGCTGCCGCAGCAGAAACCAAACCGGCCGCTGCCGCAGCAACAACTGCTGCACCTGCCGGCCAGGTTAGTTTTGATGAGGTACCGGTAACGCAAATGCGAAAAGCCATTGCAAAAAGCTTGTCGGGCAGTTTATTTACTGCACCGCATTTTTATGTTACCATGTCAATTGATATGGACAAGGCCGTTGAGAGCCGCGCCAAATTGAATGAAGTAAGCAAGGTGAAGATCTCTTTCAATGATATGGTGTTGAAAGCCTGTGCCATTGCACTGAAACAACACCCGGCTATCAATAGTAGCTGGCTCGGCGATAAAATAAGGGTGAACCACCATGTTAATATTGGCGTTGCGGTTGCCGTACCCGATGGATTGCTGGTACCGGTAGTTCGTTTTGCCGATACAAAAACATTAAGCCAGATTGGAACAGAAGTAAAGGAATTTGCACAAAAAGCAAAAGATAAAAAACTACAGCCAGCCGATTGGGAAGGCAGTACATTCACTATTTCCAATCTTGGTATGTTTGGAGTAGATGAATTTACGGCTATCATTAATCCGCCCGATTCCTGCATACTGGCAGTAAGCGCCATACAACAAATACCGGTTGTAAAAGATGGACAGGTAAAACCCGGTAATGTAATGAAGGTAACACTTAGCTGCGACCACCGCGTTGTGGATGGTGCAAGCGGTGCAGCTTTCCTGCTAACCCTGAAAAGTCTGCTGGAAGAGCCATTGCGTATGTTAATCTGATAAATAAATGTATTGCCGCTGATTCACAGTATCATCTGCGGATCAGCGGCTTTTTTTGCACCGGCATTTGAACACTATTGAACTTTGTTGCGACGCTCCGTTCAACCACATATCATAGAGGATCTCCTGCATCAAAGGCGCTATTCATTTTATTGCAAAAGCGATTAGTATTGGTAGACCCTTTCAGGGCATTGCATGATTGTAAATACAGATTGCGGTATCCATGTTGTTTACTTAAAGCTTGGGGAGTGGTTAAGAACCAACCAGTCAAACTCCTTTTCTCTGCGTGCTCTGTGCGACGATAGCTTGCTACTCCTTTTCTCTTTTCCCCTCTTAGCTAAAAATTTGCTATCTTGAAACAATGCAGAAATCTACTGTTCAGTTACTGCGTTTTCATTTTTCTTTTTTCCTGCTGCCCGTTTATCTTTTTGCACTCAGCCGGGTGGCATATACCAATTGGTGGCATGCGTTGCTCATCTTTGCTATTCTTCACCTGCTGGTTTATCCGGCCAGTAACGGCTACAACAGTTATATGGACCGCGATCAAACAAGTATTGGCGGCATAAAAAATCCCATGCCGCCTACCTTAGAATTATACATTGTTACACTGATAATGGATACGGTGGCCGTCATCCTCAGTTTTTTTATAAGCTGGCCGTTTGCCCTGGGCATTTTGCTCTACATTCTGGCATCAAGGGCTTATAGTTACCGTGGCATCCGTTTAAAAAAATATCCTTTTGCCGGTTACCTGACAGTGGTGATATTCCAGGGCGCCGTAACTTACTGGCTGGTCTATCATGGATGCCATGAACCGGTTACCCTGCAGGTGCCCGGAAGCGGTATGCTGGCGGCCAGCTTGTTAATAGGAGGCTTTTACCCGCTGACCCAGGTTTATCAGCATGAAGCAGATGCAAAAGATGGGGTTAAAAGCATCAGCAGAAGGCTGGGCTACCGGGGCACATTTATATTTACTGCTATTGTATACACAATGGCTTTAATGGTATTGGCTTATCATTTTTTTTATGAGCTGGACGGAGATAAATTTATTGTACTGGCAACCTGTATGCTACCGGTTCTCGTATATTTTTTTATATGGGCACGAAAAGTGTGGAAAAATGTATCGGCAGCCAGTTTTACCAACACCATGCGCATGAATCTGCTGGCATCTGTTTGCACCAATACCGGTTTCTTAATTCTTGTAATCTGGAAAATAACCAGTAATTGAGTAAGATAATATCCATAGGCACAGCGGTTCCCGCACATAAACACAGGCAGGAAGATATCATGCATTTCATGCAGCAGGTATATGCAATGAATGAAACAGACAGGCGAAAATTAAAATTCCTGTATCACCAGAGTGGAATTGATACACGCTATTCCGTTATACCAGATTATAACAAAAATATCAATGAATGGAAATTCTATCCCCATTCAGAAAATCTTGAACCATTTCCTTCACTGGAGCTGCGGATGATCTGGTACAATAAATATGCACCCCCTTTAAGTGTAGACGCCATAAGAGACTGCCTGGATGGATGTATGCACGCAAGAGAAATCACCCACCTTATAACGGTAAGCTGCACCGGTTTAAGTGCACCGGGCCTTGATTTGCAGGTAATGGAGCTAATGGATCTGCCCAAAAACATCTACCGGAGTTCGGTCAATTTTATGGGATGCTATGCAGCTATTCATGCGTTGAAAATGGCCGATGCCATCTGTAAAAATGATACCGCAGCAAAAGTGGTTATTGTTTGCACGGAATTATGTACACTTCATTTTCAGAAAGAACCTACTACCGACAATATTGCTTCCAGTTTGTTATTTGCCGATGGTGCAGCAGCCGTTTTGGTTACGCACAATAATTTTGATACAAAGGGTTGGCATATGGAAAGTTTTTACGCCGAAGTAGTGCCAAAAGGAAAAAAAGACATGGCCTGGGAACTTTCCGGTACTGGCTTTTTAATGACCCTTAGCGGCTATGTGCCCGACTTGATAGAAGAAGATTTTGAAGCACTGGTAAACCGTGCCCTGCAACACGCACAAAAAACAAAACAGGATATTACCGACTGGTGCATTCATCCGGGCGGCAAAAGAATTGTAGATGCCATTGCCAAAACACTGCACTTACCGGCCAATGCATTGCAATCTGGTTATGATATAATGAGAGACTATGGCAATATGTCCTCCCCTACCATACTTTTCGTTTTAAAACAAATAATACAGCAGTACCAGCAGGGCATCAAAAAAGAATTGTTTGGTGCCGCTTTTGGCCCGGGGCTTACAATGGAAACATTTGTATTGTCGAACAGCCAATAGCTATTTTACATGTTGAATTTTGTATTTTGAATGCCTTTATCCGGGAAATATTTTTTGCCATAATTTATAATTCAAAATTATTTGACACGCTCCTACAAAAAAGAACTGCTGGATGAAGATGATATCCCTTTTGCCGATATAAGGCAAAACATGAAGGAGCTGGATTTTATTAATACATGGCTGGGTGGGCACGCTATCACGGTACGGGGTTTCCGCCAGCTTATACCAAACAGGCCGGTTATCAGGGTTTGTGAAATTGGTTGCGGTGGCGGAGACAACCTGCACGCCATTTATAACTGGTGTCAAAAAAACAACAGAACCGTTCACCTCACCGGTATTGACAATAACAAAGACTGTATCCGCATTGCCGGCAGCCGCTTACCTCCGGAACATACACAATTGATCACTTCGGATTATAAAACAGTCGATTTTGGAAACAATCAACCCGATATCATTTTTTCGTCTCTTTTCTGCCATCATTTTACCAATGAAGAACTACAGTACATGCTTAACTGGATGTATGCAAATGCCCATACCGGGTTTTTCATCAATGATCTGCACCGGCATTTTTTAGCATATTATTCTATAAAAATACTTACCGGTCTTTTCTCAAAATCTTATCTTGTAAAAAATGATGCCCCCCTTTCAGTGAAACGGGGGTTTATAAAAAAAGAATGGACCCAATTACTGCAGCAATCTGCCGTAACTGATTACCGTATCCAATGGAAATGGGCTTTTCGCTGGCTGATAACCGCCCGGCATTAATAAAGTCACCCCCATAATGAACACTACTATTGCCAGTCATACAGAACCCTTTGCCGCACCTGCAGAAATGGAAGCAGCAATATATGACACCGCTATCATCGGCGGCGGCCTGGCGGGTCTGGCATTGGCCATACAACTGGCCAAAGAAAACTTCAGGGTCATTGTAATCGAAAAAGAAGTGTATCCATTTCACCGTGTATGCGGAGAATATATCAGCTTTGAGTGCTGGAATTTTCTTGAAAGCCTTGGTTATCCTTTAAGCGATATGGATTTGCCTGTTATTAAGCAATTGCTGGTATCTTCCCCCAACGGAAACACACTGTCTCACTCATTGCCCCTGGGTGGCTTTGGTATCAGTCGCTATAAAATTGATTCAGAACTGGCCGCTATAGCCAGCAGCAGCGGCGCAATCGTATTAGAAAACGAAAAAGTAAATGATGTAATTTTTGACGGGCGTCTTTTTAACCTGCAATCCACATCATTCAAAATTAAAGCAACCTGCGTGGTTGCCGCCTATGGAAAACGCAGCAACC